>Ga0210409_10000074_pt1 | contig 230024 bp, 221 predicted proteins | sample IncBWH17MmetaG_FD_161649 | JGI IMG/M metagenome (GOLD analysis project Ga0210409, IMG submission 161649) | Forest soil microbial communities from Barre Woods Harvard Forest LTER site, Petersham, Massachusetts, United States - Inc-BW-H-17-M | ecosystem: Environmental > Terrestrial > Soil >...
CGACATTCTTCCTCCTGTTTCCAACTGGTTTCGATAGGGGTCGGACCCTGGTGAGTCCCAATAATGCCAACGACAATGGAGGCCGGACGTTGCACGGTCAAATACGTTAGGTCGTAATGGAAATGAAAGCAAGACGATCACAAAAGTCCTGATAAGTCGGCTTGTAGGAAGTGATCGCGATTGCTCCCCGTTGACGGGCAAACCGGAAGTTATTTCGGGCCAGAAGTCCGGTTCTAGGAACTCGCGGCGGACGTAGCCAATTTCGCTGGGACGTGTAGTCGGATAACCGGAAATTGAGACACTACCCTTGAATTATCGGCGGTCAAAATGGCAGGCGCACTCCCGGAGGCGAGCGCCCCCGGGAGCGATTTGCTGACTTACACGCCTACATGCTGCCTTCGTCGGCCGAGGGGCCGTAGACGGCAGGCACGGGGATGTTGTTAAGGCGGAGATAGACGCCCAATTGCGCGCGGTGATGGATCAGGTGGTTCATCACCCAGGTGCGCAGGCAGGCGATGCGCGGCATGGCGAACATCTCCTGACCGTTGTTGAGGAACGCCCACTTTTTCATCAGGTGCGCATCGCTCGCGCCCGCCAGAGCTATGCGCGCGGCGGCAGCGTGCTTGTCGAACTGCGCGAGCAGCTCTTTCGTTGTTTTCGGCGGAGGCGGGGGCGTCATCGGCACTCCGCCCGGCGCCATGTCGAAGCTGTCTTTTTCGATGGTCTCAATCATCCATTCCGGGATGTTGGAAACATGCCCGGCGAGCCAGCCCATGGAGCCGGACTTCGGGTGCGGCTTCCAATCGAATTTGCCGTCGGGGACGCGCTCGAGGGTCTTGCGGGTGCTGGCCATTTCCTGGTCGAACTCGGGGAGAAGAGCATCACTGATTGCCATAGGTGCCTCCAAAGGGGGATGTCGCTGCAACGCGAAAGCGAGGGGCATCATAGGCGAAGAAAAAGCGAAGGTCAAGCAGAATCTGCGGGCTGCTTACCGCAAGCCAGATGCGGATCAGAGGCCGGGTTTTGGCGCTCACTTCCCTACTGGAGCGGGGTCCAGGCGCGACATTCCGCGGGGCTGAGCGGCGCGGTGGGTGGAGCGCTGGAGGTGTAGCGAACGACACCGTCCGAGGTGGCGCAGAAGCTTCTGGTTCCGGTGGTGCCGCTTTCGACGGGAGCGGCGGTGACTACAAATTCCCCGCACTTGCGCGTTTTGCAAACCGCCCGCAGGTTGAAGCGGTAGCCGGACTTGGTGCACCAGGCGTCCTTGGTGCAAGTGGAATTCGCGAGCACTTCGTCAATCAAGCTGGCATGCTCGGCGGATTGGAATTGAGGTCCGCGGGGATCCGTACCGAGTTTAGCAAGCTCCGTGGCATACCCTTTCTCGGGGTACGCCGTGGCGTAGGTGACTTCGGCGACGACGACGGTGCGCACGCTGCCAACAGCCGAGGCTTCATTGGCGGCCATGCGGGAGCGCAGCAAGTTGGGAATGGCCACGGCGGCGACGATCATGACGCCGGCAACCATGCCGACGTCCATGCCCAGGCTGGTGCTCTCGCCGCGGATGAAGGTCTCTTCACCGTAGGAACAGGCCACAATCGGCGGGATGTTCGCGGAATATTGAGTAAGGGGAATCGATTGTCCCTTGGCCAAGAGGTGCAATTGAAGATTGGCAATGGAAACGGGGTCCTCGTAAATCAGAGTGGACTCACCTGACGAGTGTCCCGGAGGGAGCGCCGCCTGGAATTTCTTCGACTTGGCCAGGGATTCACCGCTGTGATGCAGGCGCAGCGCGTCGGCAACGGTATCGCGGCTGGAACCGGCAATCAGGTACCCGTCATCGAAGGTATAGGTGATTTCGAAAGGCTTGGTCTTGGTGGGAATGTGGAGTGCGTAGTAGGAAATTCCGGCATCTTCGGACCATTCACGAAGCACATGCGCGACATCCAGCAATACGCCCAAGGTCTGCTGCAGGCGCTTGGCATCGTTGACGCGAAGGATGGCTTTCCAAACGGCCTGTGCCTTTTCCAGCTGAATGTCGTCAAGCTCGAGAGTGATTTCGCCGCCGAGTTGGCGGAACAAATCGTCCTTCAGGTGGACATTGAGCATCTGTTCGACTTGCGCGAGCGATGCGGGGGCGTTGGGATTGACGGACGTGACCAGCTCCATGACGTCGTCAAACATTTGCGCCGGGCTTTTCAGCAGCATGCTGCTGACGATAATGGGTTTGGGCGAGACGAAATCAAGGCTGCCCAGGGGCGACGGCGCAGCCAGCCAGGAAGCGATCCCGCGCCGCGGGCCGGTGAAACTGATCTCCGACTGGGTAAGGGAATGGCCCTCGACCGTGCGGTGGTCCATGACCACGTATTTCAAGTCCGCCAGACCGGTGCGCTCGAAAATCGCGCGTTCCTGCTGGTTGGGGAACGGAATTTGCCCCAGAGGTTTCTGCACATCGGCGGCGAAAATGGTGGTCAATCCGCTGTCATAGGATTGCGCTATGCGGCGGCCAAACGGAGCGGAAGCGAACTCCTTCGTGTCGCGGTCGAGGCGAGCACTGAATTTGCGCAACACGGCGAGATCGGTTGAGGCCACCAGATAGTCGGGGCGCACGAGGATCAACATTTCCTCCGCGAAATAGCGGTCCGCTGCCGCGGCGAGTCCTGGCACGTCGAGGATCCGGACCGGCGGCTTGCCATTGAGCTTTTTTGCTTCTGCCTCAAGAAATTGCTTCAGTCCCGGCTTGCGAATCTCCGCGACGAGCAGCGGCTTAAAGTCACGGATTTCCATAGAGCTGGAGATGACGATCTCTTCTCCCAGGAAATGGAAGAATTGATCGAGCCTTTCCAGTGCATCCTCGATCTTGGGGCCTGCGTTAGCCAGGTCGCCGCGCTGCCACCAGGCGCACAGCTCCGGGCTTTCCGCCAGCCCCTTCTGAAAAATGGTCAGCGCCTGGTGTTCGGCGTCGCCGTAATTGGGGATGGCGGCGTAGAACATGGTGGATTCCGGGAGGAGTGGCAGGATGTGGCCGGCTTTGCGCGGCAGCGGAAACTGCACGCCGGCTTGCATCTGTACGAACAATTTGCCAATTTCGGCGGAGAGAGCGGGATCCTTCTGCAAGTCCAGCAGCCACTGGGGCATGTCTGGCTTCGCCGGTGTTTTGTCCTGCGCGGCGCCGCTGGGAGCGAAGAGAAGGATGGCGGCAAAAATGACCGCGCACGTGATGAAACTGCGGAGAATTGCGACGAGCCGCTCCCGATGTGTCATGCGTTTCTCCCCCAAGTAGAGCGCCTCATGATAGACGTGCGGGTGCGATTCTGCCAGCAAAACGCGGTAGGTCCGAGATACGATGACGTGTGAGTAACAATAGCTTTTGGAAGGCGCGAAGCGGGGCTTTTAGCCGCGGCCTGGGCGGTGCATCGCGCGCATTACGGGCTCGCGGCGGCTGCTAACGAAAATGACGGTAGCGCGTCTACCCTGTATGGTAGAGAATCGACCGTCGAGCCGGTCATGAAGCAGCGCAGCCGCCCGGAACTCCTCCACGGCACGCTTGATATGCTCATCCTGCGCACGCTCCTGTTTGGCCCGGGGCACGGCCACCAGATCGCCAAGCACATCCACCGCACGACAGAAGACGTTTTGCAAGTGGAGCACGGGTCGCTCTATCCCGCGCTTCATCGCATGGAACGGAAGGGCTGGATTGCTTCAAAATGGGAGACCGCCAAGGATGGCAACCGCGAATTCAAATTTTACCGGCTGACCGTGGCGGGGCGGCAGCAGTTGCTGAACCAGGAATCGAAGTGGCTGCAACTGACGCGCGCGATTGCGCTGGTGATGTCGCCGGCATCGAGCGAGGACTGACCTCGCATGTGGCGCTGGCTCAAGTGGCGACTGAAACCGCTCACCGATCGGCGGGCGCTCGATGCCGAGCTCGAGCGCGAATTGCAGTCGCATCTCGATCTCGAAGTTGAAGAGCTGCGCGAGGGTGGCGTGGCTGCCGGCGAAGCCGGATACGCTGCGCGGCGAGCGTTGGGCAACACGGTGCGCGTGGCGGAAGACGTGCGGGAGGTGTGGGGATTCCAATGGCTGGAGAATTTTCTTCGCGATTTGCGCTACGGTTCCAGGTCGCTGCGAAAAAGCCCCGGGTTCACCGCCGTCGCGGTTCTGACTCTGGCGCTGGGGATCGGCTCCAACTCGGCCATCTTCAGCGTCGTTGATTCCGTGATGCTCCAGCCGCTGCCCTTCCCCGATTCCAGCCGCCTGGTACGAATCTACTCCACAAAAAACGGAACGCTGCTAACCGGTTTTGCGAACCCGGGCGGACCTTCGTATCTGGATGTGCAGGATTTCGCGCAGCGCGGTCACAGCCTGGAGAAAGTGGTTCTGTACGACAACTGGCGCAAGAATGTGAGCTTTGGCTCTCCCGGTGCGGAGCCGGAGCAGATGCGCGTCGGTTTGGTTCCCGCCGCGTTTTTTGAAATCCTCGGGGTCCAGCCGGTATTGGGAAGGAATTTCACCGCAGAAGAAGGCCAGGAAGGAAAGGGCTACGTGGCGGCCATCAGCGCGCGGGTTTGGCGCGAGCGCTACGATAAGGATCCGGCCATCCTGGGCCGAACCATCCGCATCAATGCCGAGCCTTACACCATTGTGGCGGTGATCCCGGATGTAATTCCCGACTGGATGGAGCCGGGGATCATCGGGGTATGGACTCCGCATGATTTCGCGCAGGAGCAGTGGACGGAAAATTCCCGCGGCGGCCGAGGCTTCGCAGTTCTGGCGCGATTGCTGCCGGGAATTTCGCTGGAGCAAGCGCAGAAAAATCTTGCCGCCGTTGCGACCGACTTGGCCGCTACCCATGCGGAAGATGACGGCGTCGGAGTGCAGGTCACGCGACTAGCGGATACGCGCGCCGGAGCGATGCGGCCCATGCTGTTCCTGCTGATGGGCGCGGTGACCCTGATTCTGCTGATTGCCTGCGTCAACCTGGCGAATCTGCTCCTGGCACGCAATTCGGCACGGCAGCGCGAAATGGCAGTGCGCACCGCGCTGGGCGCGGGTCGGAAGGGTCTCGTGCGGCAATTGCTTGCGGAAACGCTGCTTCTCTCCTTCGCGGGCGGGGCCATCGGGTTCGCGGTGGCGCATTTTGCTGTCGCGGCGGTGATGAAGATGCAAGCGCTGGAGCTGTTGCATCTCGGGGCGACAAGAGTTGATTGGCGCGTGCTCGCTTTCACGCTCGGCATTTCGCTGACTACAAGTTTGCTGTTCGGTCTGGCACCGGCACTCAGCGGCACGCGGCTGAATCTTGTTGATGCCTTGAAGCATCGCGGCCGCTCCGGGACACCGGGTCACCAAGCCCAGAGAATGCGCCACGTGCTGGTGGTGACGGAAATGGCCATGTGCCTGATGTTGCTCGTGGGCGCCAGCCTGCTGGTGCAAAGCATGATGCGTCTCCAGTCTCAAGGCCTGGGAATCCGGCAAGAGCATTTGCTGAGGGCGCAGATGTATTTGCCCCGCACGCGGTATCCGAACCCGGCGGTCATCACGCGAATCTCTGATGAGTTCGGTGCTAGAGTTCGCGCCATTCCGGGCGTTGTGGAAGCCAGCATCACGACAATTATTCCTCCAAAAAACGGTTGGACGCAGATGTTGGAAATTCCCGGCCATCCGGCAACGCGGTTGCAGGACGTACCGTCGGCGCAGTTCGGAGTTACCGATGCCCATCTTCTGAGGACAATGGGAGTGCCGCTTCTGCGAGGCAGAGATTTTCAGGAGTCCGACAGCTCTGCCACTGCGCCCGTGGCATTGATCAGTGAAGAGTTCAGACGGCGCTACTTCCCTGCTCAAGACCCGTTGGGCTTGCGCGTGCACATCGGCCCGCCAGCATTCCTGGGAATTCCGCGCGGCGAAAACGTTTCGGACGATGCCGACGTAACGATTGTGGGCGTGGTCGGAGATTTTAAGAATGTCAACCTGGCGCTGCCTCCGGAACCGCAGATCACCGTGTTGTATTCGCAGCATCCACTGGTGAACTACGGTTTCAAGGATATCGTAATCCGCACGGCTGGCGATCCGCACGCGATGGTGCCTGAAATTCGCCGCCAGCTTCGCGAGTTGGATGCGGAAATGCCGCTCGCGGACGTGAAAACCCTGGACGAAGTGGTGGAGCAGCAAACCGGCGGGCAACGATTCACGACCGTGCTGCTGAGCATGTTTGCGGCCGCGGGGCTGGGCCTCGCGATCGTGGGAATCTACGGAGTCATCTCTTACTTGGTCGCGCGGCGCACTCAGGAGCTGGCCGTGCGCCTGGCATTGGGCGCGACGCCGGCAAACATTCTCTGGCTGGTCTTGCGCCAGGGATTGAATATGGGCTTGATCGGCGTGGTTATTGGATTGTTGGGCGCACTCGCCGCGCGCCAGTTGATGAGCGGCTTGCTGTTCGGTATCTCGCCAGTCGATCCGCGTACATTTGCCGGTGGCGCGGCGGTGCTTCTCACCGTCGCACTCGTCGCAGGCGCGATTCCAGGAGCGCGCGCCATGCGCATTGAGCTCGTCCAGGCCTTGCGCGAAGATTGACACGCACTCCGTCCGTTGACTTCCTCGTGCGCGCAACCTAATATTTGGCGCGAATGACAGACTCCCAGTCCTTTATTGGCCGAAAGATCTCCCACTATCAGATTTTGGAAAAGCTCGGTGGCGGTGGCATGGGTGTGGTTTACCGCGCCGAAGACACGGAACTGGGCCGGTTTGTGGCGCTGAAATTCCTGCCCGACGATCTGGCCCGCGATCCGCAATCTCTCGAGCGCTTCCGCCGGGAAGCTCGTGCGGCATCCGCGCTGAATCACCCGAACATCTGCACCATTCACGAGATTGGGCAGCAGGATGGACGCTACTTCATCGTCATGGAGTATCTGGAAGGCCAGACGCTGAAGCACCGCATCGGCGGCAAGGCCATGCCCATAGACCATTTGCTGGAATTGGGCGTGGAGGTGGCGGACGCTCTCGATGCCGCGCATGAAAAGGGCATCGTCCATCGCGACATCAAGCCGGCGAATATTTTCGTCACCCAGCGCGGGCACGCCAAAATACTCGACTTCGGATTGGCGAAGCAATCGCTGCGCACCACGGCTCACTCCAACGCGTTCGCAACCGTGGGAGCCGCAGAGACGGAAGGCGACGCGCACTTGACAAGTCCGGGCATGACGCTTGGGACCGTTGCGTACATGTCGCCGGAGCAGGCGCGCGGCGAAGACCTGGACGCGCGCAGCGATCTCTTCAGCTTTGGCGCTGTGTTGTACGAAATGTCCACCGGCGCGCTTCCCTTCCGCGGCGACACGACCGCAGTGATTTTCAACGCGATTCTCGAAAAAGCGCCAGTGCCTTCGGTGCGCCTGAATCCGGACATACCGTCGCGCCTGGAAGAAGTGATTTCGAAAGCGCTCGAGAAAGATCGCCGGATGCGCTACCAGCACGCCGCGGAATTGCGCACCGATCTGGCGCGGCTGAAACGCGACACGGATTCGAGCCGGGTTTCCTCGGCGGCGATGTCCACTTCTTCTTCCGGCGCGGTCCGCGGGCTGGCGCTGCAACCAACCCCACCAACTGGGTCCGCGGTTGCGGCCATAACGCCCGCGAGCGCGATAAGTGCGGCGACTGCTGCGAGCGGGCAGGTGAGCGCGGTTTCTTCGAGCGTGACTGCGCCGGCTACCGCGGTGCCCGGGCGCCGCTGGCAAACCGTGGCCGCTGCTTTGATCGTCGTGGCGATTGTGGCTGCGGGCGGATATTTCTATACCCATCGCGCGCCGAAGCTGACGGGCAAAGGCTCGATTGTCCTCTCTGAGTTTACGAACACGACCGGGGACGCGGTATTTGACGACGCGCTGCGCCAGGGACTGGCCGCGCAGCTTGCTCAATCGCCCTTCTTGAATATTCTTTCCGACCAGCAAATCCGGCAGCAGCTGCGCTTCATGGGCCAGCCGGCGACGGCGCGCCTGACGAACGACCTGGCCAGGCAGGTGTGCCAGCGGACGCAGAGCGCCGCGGTGCTGGATGGGTCGATCGCGCAAATCGGGAACACCTACAGCTTGATTCTGAATGCAGTGAATTGCGCCACGGGTGAGACGCTGGCCACTTCGCAGAGCCAGGCGGCGGATAAGAACCAGGTGCTGGGCGCGCTCGGGAAAGTGGCGGAGGACATTCGCGGAAAACTCGGAGAATCTCTCCCGTCAATTCAGAAATACAACACGCCCATTGCGCAGGCGACGACTTCATCGCTCGAAGCGCTGAAGGCTTACAGCCTGGGCCAGCAGGCGCGAGGCAACAAAGGCGAGGAAGCCGCGGCCCCCTTCTTTAAACAGGCGGTGACGCTGGATCCGAATTTCGCCATGGCCTATGCGGTGCTGGGCCAGGTGCAATCCAACCTGGGCGAACGCAAACTGGGCAAGGAATACACCAAGAAGGCTTACGAGCTGCGGGACCGTGCCAGCGAACTGGAAAGATTTTACATCGATACACACTACTACGAAAATGTCACCGGCGAACACGAGCAGGCCAATCAGGTGTACCAACTCTGGGCGCAGACCTACCCGCGCGACTTTATTCCGCACAACAACCTGGCGGTGTCCTACATTTTGAAAGGCCAGTGGGAGAAGGCGCTGGTGGAATCCCGCCAAGCGCACCAGCTTGGTCCTGATGACAGCATCGACACTTTTGGGCTTGCCAGCGTCTATTTGGGTCTCGGCCGGCTGGACGAGGCCAAGGCCACCATTCATGAAGCCATGGCGCGCAAACAGGACGTGCCATTTTTCCACCGCGTGCTGTACATGGTGGCATTTTTGCAGAATGATCAGCCGACCATGACCAGCGAACTCACCGTGACATCCAATTTTTCGCCGGAGATGGCTGCCGTGGCGCAGTCCGTACAGGCAGCGACGGAGGCATACTTTGGCCGAGTGCAGAAGGGGCGGGAGTTGAACCAGCGGGCCATCGCCACCTTTGAAGGCATGGGCAAGAAAGAATCGGCCACCACCGGTTTGGCCAACCAGGCGTGGGTGGAAGCGGAATTCGGTGATTCAGCTGCGGCGCGGAAGAACGCCGCGGCGGCATTGGCGATAGAGTCGTCCGTGGTTGTCAAGATTGAAGCGGCACAGGCTTTTGCGCGCGCGGGTGATACCGCTCGCGCCGAAGCGTTGGCAGGCGAGCTGGCTCGCGAGGTGCCTTCTGACACGCTTGTTACGGGGCTTTTGCTCCCAATTATTCGTGCAGCAGTCGAGTTGGATCGCAACAATCCCGGCAAAGTGGTCGAAATTCTTCAGCCCGTCCTGCCCTACGACCTGGCCAACACCAGGGGGATGATCAGCGCGTATGAGCGCGGGCAGGCCTACCTGATGCTGAAGCGCGGCAACGAAGCTGCGGCTGAATTCCAGAAACTACTGGACCATCCGGGAGTGGTTGTGAATTCGGTTCTTGGAGCGCTGGCGCATTTGCAGTTGGGCCGTGCCTACGCAGTTGCGGGTGATCAGTCAAAGGCGCGCTCCGCCTACCAGGATTTCTTCGCGCTGTGGAAAGACGCCGATCCCGATATCCCCATCATGAAGCAAGCCAAAGCCGAGTACGCCAAGCTGCAGAAATAAGCAGCTCGTCGTAAGGTCAAAAAGAAAAAGCTCCCGGGAACTGGTGTCCCGGGAGCCTGTGTAAACCGACGAGAGAAACTTTATACGCTGAAGGAGCTGCCGCAGCCGCAGGTGCTCTTCACGTTGGGGTTGTTGAATTTGAAGCCGGAGCCTTCGATGGTCTCGATGTAGTCAATGGAGATGCCGTCGAGGTACATCTCGCTCATCTGGTCCACCAGCACTTTCAGGCCGTCAAATTCGTAGACATTGTCGCTGGCTTCATTAATCTGATTTTCGAAAGCCATGTGGTAGCTGAAGCCGGAGCAGCCTCCGCCCACAACCGCGACGCGCAGTCCCGCCGGAGACGGGGTCTGCTGCGAAATAATCTCCTTCACCTTCGTTACTGCCACTGGCGATAGCTGAACCATTTCCTGGCCCTCCGCAGATGGGGCGGCTCTGCCGCACCCTAGAATTCCAACCCCATTATATCAGATTCAAGCAAACGGCGAGGGGACGCGCGGAATCTGTGTCGTTCCGAGCCATGACGCCATTCCGGGCAGGCACTTATTCCCGCTGGGGACGTGTACAGCGGCCCGTAAATTGCGTAGAATCATCACCTTCTCATGAAACATGCGGTCACATTGATCCCCGGCGATGGCATCGGCCCGGAAGTCTCCGCCGCCGTAAAGCAGATACTGGCGGCCACCGGCGTCGAAATCGCCTGGGATGAGATTCCCGCGCGGGCCGAAATCGAGCGGCACGGACTGGAATTTCTGAAGTCCGGGGTCATCGAATCGATCCGGAAAAACCGCGTGGCCTTGAAAGGCCCGATGATGACGGCGGTGGCCGAGGGCGCGCGCAGCATCAACGTGGGCTTGCGGCAATCGCTCGACCTGTACGCCAATTTGCGGCCGGTGAAGAATCTGGAGGGGGTGCAGTCGCGCTATCAGGATGTGGATATCGTGTTAATTCGCGAAAACACGGAGGACCTTTATGCTGGCCTCGAGCACACTGTCGTCCCCGGCGTGGTGGAGAGCCTGAAAATTATCACCGAACGCGCTTCCACGCGTATCGCCCGTTTCGCATTCGAGTATGCGCGGAAATTCGGGCGCAAGAAAATCCACGCCATCCACAAAGCCAACATCATGAAGCTGTCGGACGGCCTGTTTCTGACTTCCATCCGCAAGGTGGCCGCGGATTATCCGGAAATCGAATACAAAGAGCTGATCATTGATAACGCCTGCATGCAGATGGTGCTCGACCCGCATCAGTTCGATATGCTGCTGCTGACCAACCTGTATGGCGACATCATGAGCGACCTGGCCGCGGGCCTGGTGGGCGGGCTGGGCGTGGTGCCCAGCGGCAACATTGGCAAGGACGTGGCGGTGTTCGAAGCGGTCCACGGAACGGCGCCGGACATCGCCGGGAAGGGCGTCGCCAATCCCACGGCGCTGCTGATGAGCGCCATCATGATGCTCGATCACCTGGGCGAAGCGACCGCGGCAGGCCGAGCCGAAGCCGCGCTGCACCGCGTGTACCGCGATGGCAAATCGCTGACGCGCGACGTCGGCGGCAAAGCCACCACCTCCGAGTTCACCGAAGCCATCATTCACGCGCTCAAATAGCGCGCCTACCCTTTTGCTTTCGCTGCCGTTTCAAGCAGAATCTCCCGCTGCGTCCGGCGCATCCGAAAATGTGTGAAAAAGAAGCGATCAGGAGCCCGCCATGCCGCTTGTGAGAATTGATTTGAGGAAAGGCAAGAGCGCCGAGTATGTGCGCGCCGTGGGCGAAGCAGTGCACCGCGCCATGGTCGAGGTGCTGGATGTCCCGGCGCGCGACCATTTTCAGGTGATCACTGAGCATGATGCCCAGCATTTGATTTACGGCGCCGATTATCTGGGTATAAAGCGAACCGACGACGTCGTGTTCGTGCAGATCGTGTTGTCCGCGGGGCGCGACGTGCCGAAGAAGCAAGCATTCTACGCGCGCGTGGCCGAGCTGCTGCACGAAAAGCCGGGCCTGCGGAAGGAAGACGTGGTCATCAATCTGGTGGGGGACAAGCGCGAGGACTGGTCTTTCGGGAATGGACTGGCCTCTTACGTGGTGCTCCCGCGCGAACATTGGCGGTGAGGGCGCACGGGCGCGGCACGCAGGCTCACTTTTCTCAATCGCGGCGTTGACTTCCCTACCCCACCTGTGAAGAATTGGATTTGAAGTCGAATCCGGGAGGCCCAGGTGGCGGAAGTCACGGTGGAAGTCGCGAAGTTCGTGAACGGCGAGATCGAGAAGTTCTACCCCATCTCGCAGGGCGATACGAAACGCCGCAAGCGTAAGCCGCACATCGTGGCGGTCATCAACGAGATGTGCACCGGGTGCGCCGGATCGCCCGCGTGCGTTGACTACTGCCCGGTGGCCGATTGCATGTTCTGGGTTCCCGATCCCGACCACGCCCCGTTTGGCCACATCCGCGTGGATCCCCTGCTGTGCATCGGCTGCAAGTTGTGCACCAGCAAGGGACCCGATGGCTCGTTTCTCGAAGGCTGCCCCTGGGATGCCATTGATATGGTCCCGCTTGCGGAGTTCGAGAGCAAATACGGCAACATGCCGTATTAGTTGTCCGCCGCATCCAATCCAAACATTCCTGTAAAAAATTCTGTCGCACCTACGCCGCTCGAGACGACATCGGATCGTATTCCCTCGTAACGCGCCCAACATGGTGGAGTGGCAAGAGAGCACTTGGAGCAGCCGAAGGCGCCGCTCCTCGCTGGCGAGTCGAGCCTCGCCGTAACAAAGCGGCGTCAAGCCGCCGCACTCCAAAAACCGCGTTGGACGGCATCATGGTGACCGCCCCGGGAGGAAGCCAACAGTTGAATTGTGCTCAGGCGGGGACGGCTTTGCGCGGCCACGTTTCGAGGAGCTGCTCTTTGCGGTAAATCAAGGCATTGATGTCGTAGGGCGCGAGTTCCAGGTTGTGGCCGTGGGTGATGGCGTCGGTGGGGCAGGCCTCCACGCAATAGCCGCAGAAAATGCAGCGCGAGTAATCAATGTTATAGACCTTGGCGAAGCGCTCGCCTGCGGAGATGCGCACGTCGTCGGTATTTTCCGCCGCTTCGATGTAGATGCAGTTCGCCGGGCAGGCCGCCGCGCACAGGAAGCAGCCCACGCATTTCTCAAAGCCGTTTTCGTCGCGCTGCAGCACGTGTATGCCGCGGTAGCGCGCCTGCACCGTCGGCGGCTGTTCCGGGAAAGATTCCGTGGTGGTCTTGCGGAAGAGCGTCAGCAAGGTTACGCGGAAGCCCTTGTACAGGGTGAAGAAGGTCTCGGCGACTTCACTGACGATATTGGCCATCGGAATTCAACTGTAGCAGACTAATTTCGGAGGGGCAAACGCGCAGCGCCCCGCCTTTAGCGTGCGGCGCAGCCCGTATGGAAACGCAATTCTACTTCAGTTCGCGGCAACCTGTGGAGCAGGCATTTTCTCGATGTCCCCGTAGGAATACCTGACCGTCCAATCGCCCTGCACCACTTGCTTAGGCAGCCGGTCTTCCCGGCCCAGGCACATGACCGCATTCGTCGGCCTCAGTTCGTAGGACGAATATGTTCCACTCGACGTGGCCGTGTGGCCGGTCTCGACGGACGATTCGTAATTCACTTTGTACTCGCGGCAAGGACCGTCGTCAGAAATGCGGTCGGCAACGTACTCGAGGTGATTGCCGATGATGATGCGCGCAAAATCCACCAGGGGGAGATAGCTCACGTCGGGAACGAAAGGTCCGGCCTCGGGGTCCTTCCCAGCCTGCAGGTCCGCGCAATAATTTTTTGGATTATAGTTGCCCGCTGAACGCCCCCAGCCGGGCTTGGCGTCGTAGCCGAATTGCCCGGTGGACCGTTCGTACGAGCGGCCGTCCACGAACAAGTATTCAGTGTCCTGGTGCGAGAGCGGCTTGCCCAGCGCTGCGCGCGTGTCGGCGGCAGCGCCGCTGGCGCTCAAGTCCTTGACGATGTGCCGGTGATAGTAAGAGGCGGCACAATCGAGCTCCGCTGTTTGTTGGAAGCTGCCTAGATCCGTCTGCGCCGCCCATTCCACCTTGACGCGAGAAATCTTCTGGAATGCGGCCTGGGAAGCTTTGAAATCCGAAGGGGCGCTGGGCCGGCAACCGGCAGCACCGAGGGCCACGAGCAGGAGCATGGGAAGTCGAGCGTGTGTTGTCGTCATATTTAAATTATATGGGGGCAGACGCCCGGCTGGATTCTTCCGTTTTGGACCAGGTTTCTAATTTCCAACGTGGAGAAATGCGGCGATTTCTGTTTGCGCGCCTTGACTCCTTAGGAGCCAAGGAGTACTGTCCTGACGGTACGATTCCTGGAAGCACCAACCCCAAGTAATCCCATACCAAGCAGTCTGTAACACAACAAGTCCGCTCCAAGCGGATGGGTACGACTGAGGAGGATTCACTATGCAGAAGTGGCTTTCGAAGATTTTGTTTGTGGCCGGGCTGGTTGCCATGGCAGCACTCTCGGCAAGTCCGGCACGCGCCCAGGCGGGCGACAAAGAGAAGCCGGTGGTTTACACCTACGTGGCCCAATGGGCCGTTCCGCGAGCCGACTGGCCGGCGTATGAAAAGGGCAACGCGGCTATCAAGCAAATTATGGACAAATTGGTGGCCGACGGGACCATCAGCGGCTATGGCTGGTTCAAGACCCTGATCCACCAGGAAGGCGCGCCGACGCATGGAGAATGGTGGTCCGCAGCTTCCATGGCCAATGTAATGAAAGCGCTCGCCGTGGTCTCGGCGCCGAACGGCGCAAACTCCGACGCCCTGGGTAAAATCCTGGCGGAATCCAAGCACTGGGACTACCTGATTTCAAGCCGCGAGTATGGATTTCATCCCGGCACCTACGAGAACACCTACTTGCGTGTCGGCACGTACAAGGTGAAGGCCGGTGAAGGCGAGAATGCCAGGAAGGCTATTTCGTCGTACATCGTGCCGATTCTTGAAAAGCTGCTGGCCGACGGGGCCATCCATTTCTATTCCATCGACCGCGAAGTGATTCACACGGGCGATCCGGGAGAAGTGGACGCCGTTATTATCACCAACGGGGCGGAAGGCTTGGACAAGTTCTATGCCGCTCTCGAAGCTGGCGGAAAAGCCACACCGACCGGTCCAATGGCGTTTGGCAGCACGAATGACTCCAGCGCACATCGCGACATACTGGCGCTCACAACTGCCGTCTTCAAGTAGACAGAGACGCGAATTAGAAATTACCTGTGCTGCGCAGCCGTGCGACGTGCGGCTGCGCGCCGCGGGCCCTCATAGTTCCACCACTTATTCCACGGCGTGAAGTACGCTGCCCATGAAGTGCACCAATCGAAGCTCGTCGCGCCATGGGGCGCTGCCCCTCAGGTCCACGTGTGAAAACATCGGAGTGATCAGCACGGCTCGCAGCGCCGCGGGCGGGATGTCCCTTGCCAGCCACAGAGTTTCCGCCCGGGGGATGACGCTGTCCTCCGACCCGTGCAAGAGAAATACCGGAGCGCGCACGGCGGCGATGTGCCCATGCGGCGAGAGGGCCGCCAGTTCCTCTTGGTCCGCGCGGATGGCGGCAAGCAACCGCGGCCGCAAGTGCGCAATGTCGCGCGCCAGCAGGAATTCCATGGTTTCCCTTCCGCTGGCGCTCAGACTCGGCAGGAAAGGAGTCGCCTTTTCAGGCTGCTCCCACAGGTAATACCGCAGCGCCTCGCGAGCGGTGGGCAAATCTTCGGCGGCAAAGAATTGCGTCAGGTGGCCGTAGACAAACACGGCGGCGCCATAGTCGTGCGCGGCCAGATGCGCCGTGCCGCCATTTGGCAATTCCTCTTCGCTGGTGGCCAAAAATCGCGAGACGCGCGCCAGATCGTCGTAGCCACCCACTGATACCACCGCATGCACGTAGGGCTGATACTGCGGATCCGCAGCCGCCAGCAGCGCCAGGCCTCCGGAAAAACTGATGCCCATCACCGTCACGGATGCGCGCCCCAATCTCTTTGCCAGCCATTGCGCTGAATTTCCAATTTTCGCGATGGTGTTCGACTCCACGTGATAGTCAGAAAGCGCGTCCATCGTGGGAGCGAGCACGGCGATGCCTGCTCCCGCGAGCGCATGCGCCAGGTTCACGAAGCGCGGATCGTCAATGGCCAGGTGATGAATGCCGTGCACCAGCAGGATTCCTGGTGCATTTTTTGCGCCGTCAGGAACATAAAATCGTGCTGAAATCTGACCGCCCGCGATGGGAATCCACACGTCCGTCGTTGCAATTGGCTGCATTTCCCAGCGCACCAGCGGGCCGGAAGCGGCCGGGTCGGTGAAGCGAATCAGGAGGGCATAGCCGCGCAAGTCGTAACGCAGGAGCCAGGCGAGCACGACCAACGAGACGAGAATCGCCGCGCAACCGGCCACGACGCGGACCACGATGCGGCTGGGCCGTGAAGCCTGCGGGGCGGCGCCCGTTTCACTCGATGGGCTTGTGCTGGGATGGGTCACGAAGGTGTCGCCGCTTTGGAATCAAGCGCTGATATAACACAGCGCCCGTAGCGGCACAAAAATGAAAACGCCCGGGCGGTGAATTCTCCCGGGCGTCCCATTCGAGGTCGACGGCGTCTAAAACAAATTCCAGAGGAACTGGTTGTACACCTCGTGGTGATATTGCACTTCGGGCGCTTTCACGAAGGTGCCCAGTTGCCGCGGGCAACGGTCGGCCGAGGCCTGCTTCAGCTCGGCGTAGCGTCCCTTCACATCCTCGCCGAGCAACTTCGTGGTCCACGCGGCGTTCTTGAAATCGTCCAGGGCGGTGTAGATGTTGTCCGGCAAATAGCGTTCCGCCTGGCGCAGGTTTTTAATCTTCGCCGTATCGCCATCGAGTCCGGTCTTGAACACCGCGTACATCACCATATAAGGATTCGCGTCGGGCGCGACCGAGCGAACTTCCACGCGCATGCTTTTCTCGTTGCCAATGGGAATGCGAATCATCGAGCCGCGATCAACCGGTGAAGCTTTGATCTGGTTGGGTGCTTCAAAGTGCGGATCGAGCCGGCGGTAGGCGTTCACGCTGGGGTTAAGCATCAGGCAGATGTCATTCGCGTGCGTCAGGATGCGGTCAATAAAGGACCATCCCGCCTTGCTGAGTTTCTCTTCGCCCTTGGGGTCCCAGAACTGATTCTTGCCACTCTTGCTGACGGATACGTTGGTGTGCATGCCGTTGCCGTTCACTCCCACCACCGGCTTGGGCAGGAAGCACGCGGTGAATCCCATTTTCGTGGCCACCTGGCGGCAGATCAGCTTGTAAAGCTGAATGCGGTCGGCCGCGGCCACTACATCCCCGTAGCTGTAGTTGATTTCAAATTGCGAGGGCGCCACTTCCGGATGATCCTTTTCGTTCTGGAAAGCCATGGCGCGCTGCACTTCCGCGGTGGTGTCAATGAACGTGCGCAGCGGATCGCCCGGCAGCGAATGATAATAGCCGCCGGTATTCACGTAGTCGAATTTGCCGGTCTCGTGATAACGGCGTTCCGCGTCGGAACCCTGAAACAAAAAGCCCTCAATCTCGTTCGCTGCGTTGAGCGTGTAGCCTTCCCTTTTAAATTGCTCGGCCGCAAACCCGACCAGGACGCCGCGGATATCCGCGCGGTAGGGCGAGCCGTCCTTGTCGATCACGTGGCCGAAGACCAGCACTTTTCCGGAGCCGAATACGTCCGCAGGAGCCCAGTAGAAGGAGCTCCAGTCCATGGCCAATCGCAGATCGCTCTCCCGTTGCGCCGTGAATCCGCGAATAGAAGAGCCGTCGAAGGTCAGGTTGTCCCAGTTCTTGATCAGGAATTTTTTGTCGTAGTCCAGCATGTGCAGCCGGCCTTCCAGGTCGCTGAAAAGCACGGTGACGGCCTTGATGCGCTTCTCGTCCGTCAGATACTTCAGGCGCTCCTCCTGGATTTTGTGGATGGCCACGCGGTTCTGCCGCTGTTCCTTGGCCTTCAGATTCATCTGTTCGAGCTCGTCGTAGGACAATGCCAGAAAATTACGAAGTTCGTTGGACATGAAACTCCTTCGGAGGGATTGTCAAGCGGTCCGTCATTCCACCATAAGATATCGTGCGGCGCGCGCGAGCGTCAATTAAAAGAACTGATAAGACAAATTAAGCGGATTTATGAATCGCCCGCTCGCGAGCCTCTGCGCGATACTGCGGGGGAACCTTGACGCCATCGTATCCGTAGAGTACTCTCCGCGCAAAATTTCACGCCGCAGCGCCGGCCGTGGAGGTGGCTGCATGGATGCCAAAGCCGTTCTCGATTATGCCGCCAAGCACAGTGCGAAAATTCTGGACCTGCGCTTTATTGATGTTCCCGGGGTGTGGCAGCACGTCAGCTTTCCGATTCAGGAGTTGAAGGCCGAAGCCTTCGAGGAAGGCTTCGGCATGGACGCCAGCTCCATCCGCGGCTGGGCGCAGATTCATGAATCGGACATGCTGCTCGTCCCCGACCCCACCACCGCCTTCATGGACCCGTTCCGCGATACGCCGACGTTGGTGATGATTTCGGACGCGGTGGACCCGCCCACGCGCAAAGCCTACGAACGCGACGTGCGCCACCTGGCGCGCCGCGCCGAAGCTCACTTGCAGAAGAGCGGCATCGCCGACCAGGCATTTTTCGGCGCGGAGGCTGAGTTTTTCATTTTCGACAACGTGCGCTTCGACCAGCGCGAAAATTTCGGCTTCTATTACATTGATTCGGACGAAGGGCGCTGGAACTCCGGCCGCGCGGAACATAACCTGGGCTACCGCCCGCGATACAAAGAGGGCTACTTCCCCGTTCCGCCCACGGATCATTTCCAGGATCTGCGCACCGACATGGCGCTGCAGATGCAGGCCTGCGGGCTGTCGGTCGAATGCCACCACCACGAAGTAGCCACCGCCGGGCAATCGGAAATTGATTTCAAATTCGAGACACTGGTGCGCGCCGCGGACAACATGATGATTTACAAATACGTGGTCCGCAACGTGGCCTACCAGTACGGCAAGACGGTCACCTTCATGCCCAAGCCGCTGTTTCAGGACAACGGCTCCGGCATGCACACTCATCAATCGCTCTGGAACAAAGGCAAGCCGCTGTTTGCCGGCGATGGATACGCGGGATTGAGCCAGACGGCGCTGTGGTACATCGGCGGATTGCTGAAGCACGCCGCGGCCATCGTTGCCTTCGCGGCGCCGTCAACGAACTCCTACAAACGCCTCGTTCCCGGATTCGAGGCGCCCGTGAATCTCGCGTACTCAAAACGCAATCGTTCCGCGGCCGTGCGCATCCCGGTGTATTCGCAGAGTCCCAAGGCCAAGCGCCTGGAGTTTCGCCCGCCCGACGCTTCCTGCAATCCTTATCTCGCCTATGCCGCCATGCTCATGGCCGGACTGGACGGCGTAGAAAGCAAAACTGATCCCGGCCAGCCTCTCGACCGCGATATCTACGAGCTGTCATCCGAAGAATTGAAGCACGTGCCTTCCCTGCCTGGCTCGCTCGAAGAATCTTTGCGAGCCCTCGAGCAGGATCACGCCTTCCTGACCAAGGGCGGCGTGTTCACCGATGAATTTATTCGCCTGTGGATTGATTACAAGATGTCGAAGGAAGTAAATCCCATGCGCATGCGCCCGCACCCGTACGAATTCCAGCTCTACTACGACATCTGAATTTTGCGTTTGCTGTGGCTATCGGTAGCGAACCGTGTGGCTATAGGTGTGACGGCGGTGGTAGTAACCGTGGATCACCAGCCCCAGCCCACCGAGAAACAGCAAGGGCGACAAAATTGACGTCACCACCGGTTGCACGGGAATGGGCACCTGCATGGCGCTGTAGCCGGCCGCGAAGTAGTGGATCAATGCCGCCAACAAAACGGACAGCAGCCCCTTGCGAATCTCCGCGTCGCTATGAAAGTCGTGCTCGCGGCGCATGCGAACTTCCGGAATCGCCGCATGGCAGTGCGGGCACTCGGCCCTGTCTGTGGAAACGGCGATACCGCAATATGGACATTGACGCGTGGTCATAAGCTCCCTCAACTCAGGCCCGGCGACGGCGAATTGCTGCCTCTGCCGGCCACACTTAGTCAGGCATTTTGAATTAACGGAGCAAACCAGCTTCCAAGCCTAAAGCCCTGTGTTTTGAGCGCGATATGGATTACCGAGGACGCATTGGAGGAGCTGTTTGGTTCAAAACGTTACCGTTTGGGGCTGCCGCGGCTGGTACTAAGTTTCCCCGGAAATTGGCTTGATGGCGTGTTCTTGCAGTCGAATCACTGCTCGAACAGATGAACCAGTTGCTGCAATTCTCCGGTGTTCAGGTCTGAGACGGCGCAGAAATACATCCCGCTGCGCTCCCAGAAGACGACGTTGTAGCCTTCGAGTGTCGCTTCCCTTACCTGGCTTCCCCGCTTCTGCGAATCCGGCCAGACGTACACGTTGATGAAATGTTTTTGCCGCTGGTAGACCAGAGCAGCAGCAGGGCGATGGTCCACATAGTCGAGCCGGCCGCCGATCAGCGGGAATCCTTCTTCCGTGAAATCCTTCACCGGCGGCGCGAAGTCAATTTTCCCGTCGAACCACGGCTTCACGGTGTGCTGGTCGGTCGACTGCACGTCGAGCAGATGTCCCGGCTGGAGCGAGCGGATGTGGCTGGACACTACTTCCTGCGCCAGCAAATTCGACTGGGGACGCGGAATGGCGCGCCAGGTGATCACGCACGCCACCGCGATGGCAGCCGCAACCGCCAACCAATTCAGAACCTGGCGCCGGCGCACCGGCATCTCCACAACCTTGGTTTCCTTCGGCAGCGCGGCGTGAATCCGTTCGTGCAGTCCAGCCGGCGCGCGGTGATACAACTCCCCGCTCCGAAACGTCTTGCGTAGCGTCTGGTAGCTCCACAATTCCTGCGCGCAATCCGGGCAATGCTTCAAGTGCTCTTCGAGCTCTAGGCTGCGAACCAGGTCCAGCTCGCTGTCGAAGTAGGCGTGCAGCAGCGGCGCAAACTGGTCAGATGCCATGAGCGCCCTCCTTCTCCCGCGTGCGCAGCAGGACTTCCCGCAGCCGCTCGCGCCCGCGCGCCAGGCTGGACATTACTGTTCCGATGGGGACATTGGTCACTTCAGCGATCTCCTTGTAGGACAGCCCTTCGAGTTCCCGCAAAACCAGAATCTCCCGGAAATTGGTCGGCAATTGCTCGAGCGCCTGATGCAACATCTGCGATTCCGCGCTGCGCATGATTTCCGACTCCGTGCCCGGCCCGCCGGCATCGGTGGCGTGAATTTTTTCGTCGAACTCCTCGGTCACGCCGGCCGGCCGGTTCTTCTCGAAAAACGAATAGCTGGTATTGCGCACGATTTTCAGCAGCCAGGCACGCGCATCCCCGCCCTGAAAGCCGCCAAAAAATTTGTATGCACGCAGATACGATTCCTGCACGATGTCCTGGGCGTCCTGCGGATTCCGGACAAGCCAGCGCGCCAGGTTGTAGGCCGCATCCAGGTGCGGCAGTATCAGTTGCTCGAATCGCCCGGCGTCCCCCACCGTTTGACCGCCTTCCGCTATACCTCAGCAGATTCACATCTGTCCAGACTGGATTCTATATCTTTTTATTCCCGGGGGCAGGTAGCCCGGGGGGAATAAATCCTTGCGCCGGCGAGTCTACGCTATTGACACGTGTGAGCAGCAAACGTCCCGGCAGGAGGCGCCCCACCCCATCCGGCCACTCCTGCCGGGTTTATTTTTCCTGATGAAAACCAATCACAGAATAACCAATAGCGTGCAGTTATAGGCGAATAGGTGTGCCAAGGGCGGGGGAGGGGCAAGCCGACCCTGCGTCTTGAGTCTGGCTTGCCCCTTGTGGGGAGTGCTTCGGGGAACTTTTCAGATCCGTACTTTCGGTACATACCAGCAGAAATAAGTCACCAGGCCGGTGGCCACAACAAACCACCACAACGCCAGCTCCAGGCGCATCCACACCTTCCAGCGCGCAATTCGCAACCCTGCCGGCACAACATTTGTCCCTGCTACCAACACGATGTACAGGCCCAGCAGTTCGGCCATCGCGCCGGTGAATCCGTGCAGCGTCGCTACGGCATAGTGCATTTTCCCGATGCGCTGCGGAATTCGGGGCCACACCCGTTCGTCAAAGGAAGGCCACATCACCAGCGCGATCAACGGAAGATTGAGCAACAGCATCGCGGACTGACAAATGGCATGGGCCCGGTAGCGCTTCTTCCGCGCCAGCCAGGCGCCGGCCCCGAGGGCCAGCGCCATCGCCAGCTGCAGCACCAAGTTCAAGTCGGCGGTGAAGCTGGCGTATGTGCCCAGGAACCCTTTCATCGCGGTTGACTCTGTTCAACTACTTGACGATCACTTTGCCGGTCATCTTGGGGTGAATGGAGCAGAAATAGTCGTACGAGCCGGCCTTGTCGAAGGTGAACGAAAACTTGTCGTCCGTGTCGAGCGCCTTGGATTTGAAGACGTCCGAAGTGCTGACTACGGTGTGCGGGATGTCGTCGTTGTTCACCCAGGTCACTTTGGTTCCCGGGGCCACCGTCAACACCTGAGGCGAAAAACTGAAATTGTCGATCTTCACCACCACCGTGGCAGCCTGTTCTTGCGCCGCCGGGGCGGGAGACTTGGCCCTCGTTGTGGCCGCCATGCTGAATGCAGCCAGCAATGCAGCCAGCAATGCAGCGCTTGCCGTCATTCGCGAACTCCATTTGCTCTTCATTTTCCTCTTCCTTTCCTTATCCGCCGTACGGCGAACCTGCTGGATCAAACATTGGGCTGCGAAGTCGCTGCTCGAACGAGCGGCTGGTGCCATCGAGCGTTGTATCCACGATCGCCAGGGTGTGCTTGCCGCGCACGAAGTTGACATCTGTAATACCCAGCACGCCCTTAAGCTTATCGTCCGGCACTTTCATCGGGCCAGGCGATGGCGCCGTTCCCGGCGCGGGTTGCGGAAACGCCGTGGACATGGCGGTGTGGAACGTCACGTTTCCTTCCACCTTTTGCATCACCTGGTGGATATGGCCGTTCAGAACGCTGACGGATCCGAATTTCTTCAGGTAGCCGAGCGCCTGAGCGGCGTCTTCCGTGCCCCAGCCCCATTCCGGATACACGGACCAAAGCGGAATGTGGGCGAACACCACAATCGGGGTGCTGGACTTCAGGTGCTTCACATCGTCCTCGAGCCATTCGAGCTGGTCGTGCCCGAGCGTGCCGAGTCCGCCCGACTTCAAATTCATCACGTTCACCAAGCCGACGAAGTGGGTGCCCTTCTGATCGAAGCTGTACCAACCATCGCCCTTGGTGTCTTTGCCGTAGCGCTCGCGGTACTGCTGGCCGTTGTCGTTCAGCACGTCATGTTCGCCCGGAACGTAGTGAATGGCGCCGGTGCGAATGCTCTTGAGCGCCTGGTCCAGGGTGTCGAATTCAGCGGCCTTCGAGAGATGGCTCAAATCGCCGGTGTGCAAAACGAATTCAGGTTTCACCGGCAGCGCGTTGATCTTGTCAATGGCCACCTGTAGCGTGGCGGTCACGTCAGGGTTGGCCGGTTTGTTGAACCCAATATGGCTGTCGCTGATTTGTACAAAGGCCAGCTCGCCTTTCAGCTTCCCGGAGTCGTCTTTACCGATCGCGCTCAAGGCGAAAGACTTCAGCACTCCACCTTGCACCAGGCACAGCGTTCCGGTTCCCGCCCAGGCCATGCACTTCAGAAATCCCCTGCGGTCCACTCCATCCTGATTCAAATTCTCCTTGATGAAATCACCCATCTCTTTGCTCTCCCTCGCAATGGCGCCGTTCCTTCAGCGCCTGCGCTTTCCCCTTGCATGTATCCAGACAGTCCAGCGACACAAAATATTCCCGAAAACTGAATACCCGTGGGGGAGGTCCCTGGGCTGTCCACACATTTCGCCTCCCCCATTGGCGCCGAAATCAGGCCTGCTGCCTGCGGCGTTCGGGCACTACTGGCAATTTGCGAATTCGTTGAATGCATCTGCCGTGACGCATCCATGCGGCTTCGAAAACTCCGACTGCTCGGCCTGATGTTTCAAAATCCACAAGCCGTCGGAATTGGTGATATAGAGCAAGTTTCGCCCTTCATCAGCGAGTACGCTGGTGACCCCGGAAAAGCTTTGAATCGTGCGTGGATTGACCGGATCACTCCAGTCGATCAGCCTCACGGTTTCGGTGCGGGAAACCATCTCGGCGGCGGGGCCTTCCGTTGTCCTGACCAGAGCGAGCTGCCCCCCGGTTTGTTCGAACTTCGCAGTGGAGGACTCATCCGGCCGGGCTCCACGCTTGATCACGTTGGGTTGATTGGGCCTGGTGACATCAACAACCGTGAAGCCGTCCGCCTTCGAACGACCAATGATGATGAGGTATTGCTTGTCGCCGCGTTCCTGCAGCATTACTTGCGCCGCGGTCGTTTCGGGTAGCGCGAGATGTGCGATCACGCTGGCCGGCTGCTCGGCGGGCTTTGCCGCTCGATACCTTGCGAAAGCGCCGGGTGCCATTCCTACGAAAAAAGTAAACGCTGCCGCGCCAAGTAGCGCGCAGCTTCGTACCGTTGTTTTGTCAGCTATTTTCATGTCTTCCTCCTCCTGTCTTCAACTGCATTCATCTCTAAAGACCGAAAGATTGCTCCCGTTATTCCAGCAATTCGCCGCCGCACCCCTCGGTCCGGCGTTCCTAAGATAGTTTGAAGTGTGCGCACGAAGTGCTGCTGACTGGGATAGGACAGTTCTGACAGCGAGGCAATTCGGTTCAAGAGAGTCACATTCAGCGGACCACAACCGCCAGACCGAGGTTTACTCGTATCCGTAGAATTCTTCCGCGCCGATATCTTCCTCAGAGATTCCTGAGTCAACGAGCATCTGACGTACGCCGGTAACCATCCCGGGAGGGCCAGCAATGTAGTAGATCGGGATGGTCAGATCGGGGATCCACTTCGACAGTAGTTCGATGGAGATTCGTCCCGTTTCCCCGTGCCATGGCGTTTTTGTCTTTTCGGGCTGTGTGACCGTGCATATCATTTTGTAACGCCCGTTGAACCGTTCCATTTCCCGCAATTCTTCCAGGAAAGCCGCTTCCTCGGGGACGCGCACGGAGTAGAACAGCAGAATCCTGTGTGGGGACAGCGCTTCAGCCGCCTTCCAGACAAGACTGCGGAACGGCGTGATGCCAATACCCCCAGCCAGGAGCGCCATCGGGCGGGACCCGTTCGCCGGGATCGTCAACCCACCGTAAGGGCCTTGCACCAGGACCTCGGAGTCGAGCGGCAACGACGCTAGAGCGGTCTTGAAACCGGTGGGGCGCATACGCATCGCCACCATCAGAGTTCTTTCATGCGGCGCGCTGGCGATGGATAAAGCGCGAGTGTTTCCCTGGAGGTCCGTGCCGGCTGGGTTGAGAAGCGTGAAATTCGCGAATTGCCCGGCCTCGAAGTGAAAGTCCTCGGGCTTTTCAAAATAAAACGCGGCGGTGCCTGGACAGAGAGCTTTGTGAGCCTTCAACTTCAGTTTATAGGGTGGCATGGGCGTTTTTCACCGCCTCCTTCGCTGGTCTCGGCCACACCATTCCATCGACCGTTGAACGGCCGGCCAAATTGCTTGTGACGCCTGCAATTTAAGGACAGCAGCTCCCAGGGTTTTATTCCGTGGGTACAGGCGATTTATTCGTTGGGATTCAATGCAGAGCGGCACGACGCGGCCCTTTGTTAAGAAAACTTTGGCTCTCGGGAATATTTCCCTTCATTCCAGAGTCTGCACCCAAGCCGGGATCAATGAATGTGCCGCTACTGTGGTGAGGGCCAGAATGACGACCAGGTATTTCCTGCTCCGCGCAGGTTCCCATCCGCATTGCGGCCAGCTGCTTTTTCTCAAGCCCGGATCGACAAAAACTTCAACAACACCTGCATTTGCCTGCGACAGCCGCTCGGAATCGAGCGGAATTCATACACAAAAAAAGGAGAACAGGAAATGAAGCCGTCCGAAGGATTTCTAAAGAATCGTTCGAATCGTCGGTCGTTTCTCAAGAATGGAATGGTAGCCGCGGGTGCAGCGACAGTCAGCGCGGGGCTTCTGACTGGCGGGTTGCCTGCATTCGGACAAGATAAGGGTGAGCGTCTGACGAGAGGAGACGACGCGATTCTGCAGCTGCTACTCGCTGCAGAAATCATTGAGACGGATCTGTGGCAGCAGTACAGGGAGCTCGGAGGAGTCGAGGCCACCGGAAGTGTCAGCCAACCTTACATCACTGCCCTTCAACAGCTGGATGGCGACATGCCGCAATACATCTCCGACAATACCGACGACGAGATCAGCCACGTGGCATTCCTGCGGGCGTTCTTGAAGTCCAAGGGCCACACGCCGGTGGACCTGTCACCATTCTTCAAGTTGTCGCCCAGTGCGGTACCGGGCGTGCCGCAAACCGGGCGCCTGACAAATCTCAAACAGCTCAGCGTGGACACCAGTTGGTGGGGCCGCTACCGCAGCAAAGAAAATTCCGACCTCGGCGCGAAAGATTTTGCGCAAGCTGTCCCGAGCCTGGCTGGAGGCAAGTTTACGGCGATTCCCCGAGATACTGCCGACCTTAACAATCCTGCGCGTATTCAAGCAATCGCCAACACGGCGGGGTTCCACTTCGGCTTTATCGAACAGGCCGGGACTAGCCTCTATGCCACGCTCAGTCAAAGAGTGAGCAGCGCCGAAGTGCTGAAAATCACCATCGGTATTGGCGGCTCCGAAATCATGCACTTTCAGGTTTGGCACGACAAGGCGGGAAATGCGAACGCGGGCAACCCCGTTCCCTTCACTGTGTTTGACCCGGTCAACAATTCCACGGTGACGTTTACGGACCTCACAACAAACCAGCCCGAATCATTGCAGTCCAACCTGATCATGCCGGAGCCAACCGACTTCATCAAAGGCTTTCCCGAGGTCGCAGTTATTCGCCCCACCGGTCCGGGGCAGATTGACGCTGCGGGGGCTATCAACGGCTTCATCGCTGACGGACTTTTCATCGGCCAGCCGAAAGCACTGACCGATATGCTGCTCGAACTGGCAGCAGATGCGGATGCCGCCAAACGCGAGCTGTAAGCGGTAGTTCGAATCTCACAGCTCCTCAACCCGGGTCAGCTGGGCCTGTCACTTCGGATTGCAACCGCAATTCGGAATCAACACAGGCCCAGCCTCACCGGCAACCCTCATCACCGCTCTCCGTCGCGATCGTGATTGGCCCAGCCATTCTCCACTAGAGACCAGCAAATCTAATTGCGCAAGACTTCGACAGCCGATCAGGAAGGACTTGCTCCCCGGCCAATTTTGGCGAGGAGTGTGCTATCGTCATTTGTTTCGAAATGTGCCTCACCGCGGCGTGGTGGACCGCTCCGAAGCGGCACAGGGAGACAGTAATGAAGAATTCCTACAACGGCGTGGCCGTTCCATCGAACGGCAAGCCCATCGAATATTCCGGCGGCACGTTCACCGTGCCGGACCAGCCCATCATTCCCTTCATCGAAGGCGACGGCACGGGGCGCGACATCTGGAAAGCATCGCAGCGCGTGATGGACGCCGCGGTGGCCAAGGCCTACGGCGGCAAGCGCAAGATTGCCTGGCTGGAAGTTTTCGCCGGAGAGAAAGCCTTCAATCAATTCAAGGAATGGCTGCCCAAGGACACGGTAGACGCCATCCGCGATTTCCGCGTGTCCATCAAAGGCCCGCTGACCACGCCCGTGGGCGGCGGCATCCGCTCGCTCAACGTCACCCTGCGCCAGGTTCTGGACCTCTACGCCTGCGTGCGTCCGGTGCGCTATTTCCAGGGCGTGCCATCGCCGGTGAAACATCCCGAGCGCATGGACTTGGTGATTTTCCGCGAGAACACCGAAGACGTTTACATCGGCATCGAGTGGCGCTCCGGCACTCCGGAAGTGAAAAAACTGATCGACTTCCTAAACAACGACATGCTCAAGGGCACCACCAAGAAAATCCGCGAGGACTCCGGCGTGGGTATCAAACCAATTTCACCCACCGGCACCAAGCGCCTGGTCCGCCGCGCCATCCAGCACGCCATTGATTACCACCGCCCGAGCGTCACCCTGGTGCACAAAGGCAACATCCAGAAATTCACAGAAGGCGCTTTCCGCGACTGGGGCTACGAAATTGCCGTCGCCGAATTCCGCCCGCATATCGTCACCGAACGCGAAAGCTGGATCCTCGACAACAAGGACAAAAACGCGAACCTGACCGTGGAGCAGAATGCGGCGATGATCGAGCCGGGCCTGGATCAAGGCACCGAGGATTTCAAAAAGGCCGTCGATGCCGAAGTGAAACGCACGCTCGACTCCATTTACGCAACTCACGGCAGCGGCCAGTGGAAAAAGAAAATCCTGATCAATGACCGCATCGCCGACTCCATCTTTCAGCAGGTGATCACGCGCGCCGACGAGTATCAGGTCTTGGCCACACCCAATCTGAATGGCGACTATCTTTCTGACGCCTGCGCCGCGCAGGTTGGCGGCCTGGGCATGGCGCCGGGCGCGAATATCGGCGACGGCTTCGGCATCTTCGAAGCGACGCACGGCACCGCGCCCAAATACGCGGACAAGGACGTAATCAATCCCAGCTCCGTGATGCTCTCCGGCGCCATGATGTTCGACTTCATGGGCTGGAAAGAAGCCGCCGCGCTGATCGAAAACGGCATCGCCCGCACCATTCAACAGAAGCGCGTCACCTACGACCTGGAGCGCCTACTGCCCGGCGCCACAAAGCTCAAGACCTCCGAATTCGCCGCCGCGATCATCGAGAACATGCAGGCCACCGCCGGCGCCGGACGGTGACGCGAGTTTTCTTTGCTGTGTTTTCCGTCAGGGCACGGCTTTAGCCGTGCCGAACGGCCGTTGAAGAAGGGGCTTTAGCCCCTGAGGTAGGTGGGACGAAAGCTTCCCGGCTTAAATTACAGGAGAAATTTAAATGCGCAAGAAAGTAACCGTTGTTGGCGGCGGCTTTGTTGGCTCCACAACCGCGCAGCGAATTCACGACGCCGGACTCGCGGACGTGGTCCTCACGGACATTCTCGAGGGCGTGCCTGCCGGCAAAGCTCTCGACATGGCGGAATCCGCGCCCATTCTCGGCACCGACGCGCATGCCGCTGGCATTTCCACGGCTTCGGGAGATTATCGCGAGACCGCCAATAGCGACATCGTGGTCATCACCGCCGGTTTTCCGCGCAAGCCGGGCATGAGCCGCGACGATTTGCTCAAAGCCAATTACGACGTGGTGAAGGGCGTGGTGGAGGCCATCGTCAAGCTCTCCCCGGGCGCCATTCTCATCATCGTCACGAATCCGCTCGACGCCATGGCCCAGGCAGCCTTCAAAATCAGCGGCTTTTCGAAAAACCGTGTCATCGGCATGGCCGGAGTGCTTGACTCCGCGCGCATGAGCCGCTTTGTCGCCGCCGAACTGGGCGTCTCGGTTGAAAATGTGCACTCCTTCGTCCTCGGCGGCCACGGGGACGATATGGTTCCCCTCGCACGCTACTCGACTGTTGCCGGCATTCCCCTCCCCGAGTTGCTGCCCAAGGACAAGCTCGACGCCATCATCACCCGCACACGCAAAGGCGGCGCCGAAATCGTCAACCTCTTGAAGACCGGGTCAGCCTACTACGCACCTTCCGCTGCGGTTGTCGAGATGGTTGAGGCCATCCTGAAGGACAAAAAGAAAATCCTCCCCTGCGCCGCCTACCTCGAAGGCGAATACGGCGTCAACGGCCTCTTCGTCGGCGTGCCGGTCAAACTCGGCGCGCGCGGCATCGAGCAGATCATCGAAATCAAACTGACGCCGGACGAAAAAGCCGCTCTCGACAAGTCCACCGCCTCGGTCCGTGAACTCGTCACCGTCCTCGGCTTGTAGCGGCCACGGAGCGCGACTTCGTCACTCTTTAGGGCTTGTAAGGGTGGCGGAGCCACGGAGCATCCTTGTGGGTCATGGCTTCAGCCATGACATAAAGTCCGCCGTCAGCAACCGGCTTTAGCCGCTGAAGTTCCTGCATTAGTGTCTTAGCTGCGTTCTGTAACCCTATCGGGCACAACCATCTCATTCAGGCTGCTCTATCATCCCCTCCCCTTTGTTACAATTAATACGGGAGTCATCCACGAGAAATGAAATTCTTCGGGCGCAAACCTCCGACTGCGGCATCCTCGAATGAGCGCGAGACAATCGGCGCCCAGGGCCGCGACGTCACCCACCGGCTGACCCGCGACCTGGCCCGCGCGGAAAGCCTGGCGCGCATGCTCGCCGCCAGCCGCGCTTCCGCCGTCGTCGAAGTCGCTGACTACCTCGCCGGAATGTACATCTACGAGTGGGACCGCCTCTCGAAATTCTGGGAAGACCGCGAAGCGGTGGAGGATTTTCTACAGCGCATCTGCCAGATCAGCCCGCAGCGCTGGCACCAGTGGATTGAATTCTACGACCGCGACCGCCGCGGAGAGGCGGGACACAAACCTCGCCGTGTCTTTGGATCTTCCAAGGGCGATAGTGACGGCAAGAAGCCGCTCGAAGCCTCCAGCGAGCTGAAGACCATCCTGCGCCGCGCCGAAGAATTGGCGCCGCATCACGACACCTACGACGACCGTTCCATCCCCATTCTCACCAGCGAATGCGTGCTGCTGTGCATCGCCAATAACGACGGCTCGGCCATCAGCCAGACGTTGCGCGACACCGGACTCGACATTCCCGCGCTCGAAATGGCCGCACGCAATCCGCGCCGGGCCCCGCTGCACGGCAACGACGAAAAACAGGACTCCCGGTAGCGCCAGAAATTCCGAGGAAGTGATTACATAATTAGGTTTTTCGTCAGGGCACGGCTTTAGCCGTGCCGAAAAGCAGCGTGATTGCAGGGGTTTCAACCCCTGAGATACCTGTGATCGTCAGCCAGGGTTTTTATAAAACAGCTTGCGGTCAAATTATGAGCTTGAATTGCGGCCACAGCACCTCAAGCGACGCACGCGGCTCACGGCAAATGTACACATTGAGGCTCTGCTCGCTGGGCATGGCGTGGGGATTCACAATCGTCGCAGCGCGCGCCACCTGCCCGAACAAGTTCTTGTAGTCCTCAGCGCGTTCGCCGAACAAAATCACGCAGCTTCCTGAATATTCGCGCGGCCCCCACAGGTAATAGTTGTTGTGGCCGCTAATCGCCGGCGGCAGGCCGAACTTCCGCCCGTATAGGTCGATGGCGCCCGCTTCGCCGTAATTTCCCGCTAGAATCGCGCAATTCGCCTGCTCCGCTTTCGGAAGCGAATGATAGACCGCGGCCACCTGTTGCGCCGTGTGCTCCCACCCGAACATGTCGGCATAAAACTGCGGCAGCGCCGCGGTGGCATCCCGCTCGGTCTTCACGCCGCGCGCATAGGGAATGGCTCGCGAATAGCGGAGAAATGTCTCCACCGGAAGCAGCGGCACTCCAAAAGGAAGCGTGATCACACCGCCGAGCACGAGCACCGCCACATACGCGAGCGGCACCCTGCGAGTGCGCAGGGAGGCCGCGAACTGTTCGACCGCTACCCCCCCCGCGGCTGCCAGCAGCGGATAAACAGGAAGCGCGTAGTAAGTCTTCCCGCCAGAGGCGATAAAAACTCCAAGAACAATAATGTAGGTCCATCCGAGGAAACAATAGCGCTTCCCTGCCCGCGCAAATAAGCACCAGTACAGACCTGCCAGCCACAGCGGAAGCGCGCAGGGTTGGGTAAAAAGAATCTGCTCGGCAAGAAACCGCAGCGGCGAGATGTGCACATTTTTCAGCTGCTGCGCGTTGCGAACCACGTCAATCTGCGGCCAGCCGTGAGCGCTTTCCCACATCAGGTTCGGAAGAAACAGCGCCAGGGCCACCAGCCCGCTCAGCCAAAACCACTTCGAACGGAAGACGCTCGACTGATCCGGCCGCCGTGCGCTTGTGAACAACAGACCAGCCACCAGCGCGAATCCGAACACCAGCATGGTGTGCTTGTTTTCCAGGCCTACTCCGGCAATCGCGCCACAGAGGAGCCACAGCCGCTCCGGCGCGCCATTCACGATGCGCACCGCCAGCCACGCGCACATCAGCCAGATGAGCGGCTCGAATGCGTTCATGGTCAGGGCTCCGCCAAGCGCCAGCGACAGCGGAGCAAAAAGAATGACAGCGGCGGCGAGAATTTGCGCCCACCTCCCGCCGCCCAGTTCGCGCGCCAGCAGGCCGGTGATGAATACTGTCGCTCCGCCTGCGAGAATCGGCAGCACGCGATAGCCAACCAGCGAGTCTCCGAACAGGTGCCGCGCCAGCCAGGCAATCGCGGCAATCAGCGGCGGTTGATCAATGTAGCCCCAGGCGAGATGCCGGCTGCAGGCGATGTAATACAGCTCGTCGCGGAAGAATCCGTAGCGGCCGGCGCCGAGAAATTGCACCGCCACTCTTCCAAGCGCCATGCAGCCGAGCAGGAATGTGTCGCTGAGAACGGACTCGCGGGAAAGCAGCCGGACCAGGGGCCGGTCCGCGATTCCAGGGGAAGCCGCGTAACTCATGAGAGCCAGGTCATGAGATTGTTCGCCTAACGAATCTCCTTCAAGCCACCTCTGCGGAAACTAATTTCAACAACCGGAAAATGTATTGCCCGCCGCTTACGAAGAACTGATTGTCGCCGTCTTGATGCTGTCAAGCTTCGGAAAATTCTTGTCCAGGTACGCCTTGCCCTGCGATGAAACCGCGCCCTGATCCGGCCCGCGGCCGCTGGGCGCGCCCTCGCCGTAGCCGCTGTAGAGCTGCTTCACCACATCCATCCCGGAAGTCACCTGCCCGAAGGGAGCAAAGCCCATACTGTCGAGCTGCGCGTTGTTGCCCAGGTTGATGAACAACTGGGTTGTGCGCGTGTGCGGCCCGGCGGTGGCAAAAGTAATGAAGCCGGGCTTGTTGCTTTGCGTCACCGGGTCGTCCTTGAGATTGGCGGTTCGCCACACCTTCGACACTTCCGGGTCCGCGTTCAATCCGAATTGCACTACGAAGCCGGAAAGCACGCGGAAAAAATGTGCGCCGTCGAAAAATCCGTTGGACACCAGATTGTAGAAACGGTCGGCGCCCAGCGGCGCCCACGCGCGCGTGACGCTGACGACAAAATCGCCTTTGGTGGTTGAAAACTTGGCTTCAAACGTCTCCGGCGCTTTGCTCGCCAGTTTCGACGGATTCAGCAACTCTGGTTTCGAAGTCATCGGCTCACTTTCATTATTGCTTCGGTTTCGTATCCGCGCCAGCCGCGGGCTTGGCGGACGCGGCCAGGCTCTTCTTAGCCGGAGCTGTGGAGGCCGTCGGCGCGGGCGAAATAATCGTCGCTGTCTTGATGCTGTCGAGCTTCGGCCAATTCTTGTCCAGGTAAGCCTTCCCCTGGTTGGTGATCTCGTCCTGATGGCCCGTGGGCGCATCGGCGTAGCCACCATAGAGCTGGTTCACAACGTCCATCCCTGAAGTGACTTTGCCGAAGGGCGCAAAATTCATGGCGTCGAGTCGCGAGTTGTCGCCAAAACTGATGAACACCTGCGTCGTCCGCGTGTTCGGGCCGGCCATGGCAAACGTGATGGTGCCGGGCTTGTTGCTTTGGACGACGGGGTCATCCTTAATATTCGCGTTGTTCCACGCCTTGTTTACCGCCGGGTTTCCAGTCAATCCGAATTGCACCACGAACCCGGACACCACGCGGAAGAAACTGGCGCCATCGTAAAAATGATACTTCACCAAATTGTAGAAGCGGTCCGCACCCAGCGGCGCCCACGCGCGCGTCACTTCGATGACAAAGTCGCCCTTGGTGGTCTCAAATTTTGCTTCGAAGACGTCGGGCGCCTTGGCCTTCAGAGTCTCTGGGCGAAGCAGGCTCGGAACACCACCCGCAGGTTTTGCCTTCGCGGCGGGCGCGGCCGCGGTCGCAGCCGTTCCCGGTTTTGGCGTTGAAGCCTGAGACTGGCCGGCCAATGTCATGGGCATGAAGCCGGCAGCAACAACCAATGTCAACCACGGCATAATTCGTTTCACGAGTGTCCTCCCAATCGTTTCGCGGTGGCTTCCACCTGCTCCATTACCCGCAGTGTGTTGCCGCCAAGAATTTTCTGAATATCCGCGGGCGAATAGCCCTTCTCCAGCAGCGCCTGGGTAATCTGCGGAAGATGCGTCACATCCTCCATGCCGAAGGGCATCACTGCGCCGTCGAAATCCGATCCCAGTCCCACGTGGTCCGCGCCCACCAGCTTCACCGCGTGGTCAATGTGCTCGATAATTTCCGTCCATTCGACGCGCGGCAGTTTACCCTGAGCCATGTATTCCCACACCAGTTTTTCAAGCTCCGTTAGCGTGCAGGATTCATTGCCCGCGCAGCGTTGTTTGGCGGTCTCCTGGGTTTTCTTGCTCATCTCCGGATTGGCCTTCTCCGTGTCTCGGAATTTCTGGCTCAGGAACCCAACGTGGTAATTAATCTGGATCACCCCGCCCTTGGCGGCCAGATCCTTGATCATCTGGTCGGTCATGTTGCGCGGGGCATCGCAAATGGCGCGGCAGGAGGAATGCGACGCGATCATCGGGGCTTCACTCACTGCCAGCGCCTCGTAGAATGTTTTGTCCGCGACGTGCGAGATGTCCACCATCATTCCCAGCTTGTTCATCTCGCGCACCACCTGCTTGCCGAAATCCGTCAGGCCGTTGTGCGCCGCCTTGTCCGTCGAAGAATCCGCCCAGGCCACGTTCACGCTGTGCGTCAGCGTCATGTAGCGCGCGCCGAGCGCCGCAAAATTCCGCAGCACGCCCAGGTCGCTGTCAATCATGTGACCGCCCTCGACGCCCATCAGCACGGCGATCTTGTGCGCCTTGTAAGCAGCGCGAATGTCAGCAGCCGTTGTCGCCAGCGCCAGGTCGCGCGGGTGGTCGCCGGCCGCCTTGCGCACCGCGTTAATTTGCGCCAGAGCTTGCTTCACTGCCTCCGGGCCGGTGGTGGTACCGGGAATCCAGATGGAAAAGAAAATCGCGTCCATCCCGCCTTCGCGCATGCGCGGAATGTCTATGTTGCCGTCCGGGTGCCGCACGGCCAGGTCAAACTGCGGATCCATCAGGCGCTGCGTGGTGTCGTCGTGCGTATCTACAATGATGGAGCTGAAATGCAGCTCCCGCGCCTTCGGTGAAATTTCAGTGGTGGAATGAACAGCCAGAAACGGCAGAGTGCCTCCCAGCAGGCAGCAAAAACCTAAAAATCCCAAGCGTCCCATCAATCCCTCAGCGAGACATCAGACGGTCGTCCACCTCATTCATGCCCGAACAGCCACGACTTGAATGCGTGGCGAATCACCTGCCCGTTCACCGCGGCGATGGATTCGGTCAACGGAATTCCCTTGGGGCAAACTTTCACGCAATTCTGCGCGTTGTCGCAATCTTCGATTCCGCCAGCGCCCATCAGAGCCTCCAGCCGTTCCGCCGCATGCATCGCGCCGGTAGGATGCATGTTGAACAACCGCACCTGGCTGATGATCGCCGCGCCGACGAATTGCGTGTGCTGGTTCACTTTGGGGCAGATTTCCAGACAATTGCCGCAAGTGATGCAGCGTGAGAGCGGGTAGCCCGCTTCCTGCACTTCCGGCGACATCCTCGGCCCCGGCCCCAGATCGTATGTGCCATCCACGGGGATCCAGCATTTGGTGCGCTTTAGGCTCTCGAACATGTGCGAGCGGTCGACGATCAGGTCGCGCACCAGCGGAAACTTGGTCAGCGGCTCGATCCGAATCGGTTTTTCCAGTTGGTCCACCAGCGCCGAGCAGGCCTGCCGCGGTTCGCCGTTGATGAGCATGGCGCAGGCGCCGCAAACTTCTTCCAGACAATTCGCGTCGTAGCTCACCGGTGTAGATTCGCGCCCGTCGCGCGTGTACGGCTTCTCGGCGATGTCGCGCAGGCAGGTGATGATGTTCAGGTGCGGCCGGTAGCGCAGCTCGTACTCTTCCCAGCGGACGGCTTCGTCCGGCCGCTGCTGCCGTTTGATTTTGACGATGAATGTCTTGTCGGTCATAAATTCGTTTACCAGGTGCGCGTTGCTTTTCCTTGCCTCCGTGCTTCCCTGTCTCCTCCCGTCGTTCTCACGCTTTTGCCGTGTATTTTCGTTCGCGCAGTGGAAGCAGCGTTATATCGACCGTTTCGTATTCGAGCTTAATTTTCCCGCCGTTGTAACTTGCCTTCGTGGTCTTCAGCCAATTGGCATCGTCGCGATTCGGGAACTCCGGCTTGTAGTGCGCGCCGCGCGTCTCATTGCGTTCGAGCGCACCCAGAGTGATTACTTTCGCCAGAACGAGCATGTTGCCCAGCTCGCGTACAAAATTCAGAGTCTGGTTGGCCCACTGCGTACGGTCCTGCATATTGATTTTCGCGAACCGCTCGTTCAGCTCATCCAGCTTTTCGAGCGTCCTCTTCAGCGCGGCATTGTAGCGGATCACCGTCACGTTTTCGGTCATGATTTCGCCCATCTCGTGCCAGATGGTCAACGGATTTTCCGTGCCCTTGTGCTGATTCAGCAGCGCGTCGGTCACGTCCTGCTGCCGCACGCGCTCGCGCTCAAACACCGACCCCGCCGTGCTATCACATCCCTTTTCGAGGTTCTTGGCATAGCGCACCGCCGCCGGCCCCGCCAGCATGCCTCCGTAAATGCAGGACACCAGCGAATTCGCGCCCAGCCGGTTCGCTCCGTGATACTGGTATTCGCATTCACCCGCGGCGTAAATCCCGGGAATATTGGTGGCCTGGTTTTCGTTGTCCACCCACAAGCCGCCCATGGTGTAGTGCATCGCGGGGAAAACTTTCATGGGCTGTTCGCGCGGGTCCACGCCCACGAACTTCTCGTAAATCTCCAGGATCCCTTCGAGCTTGCGGTCCAGCACTTCCCGCGGAATGTGCGTCACATCCAGGTACACCGCCGGATCGCCCGGCAGTCCCATCTTCATTTCGTACACAACCTTGTGAATCGCTCGCGTGGCCACGTCGCGCGGCACCAGGTTGCCGTACTTCGGATACCACTCCTCGAGGAAATAGAACCGCTCGTTTTCCGGAACCTGTTTTCCCGGCCGCGGGTCGCCCGGTTTTTTCGGCACCCACACGCGTCCGCCTTCGCCGCGCGCCGATTCGCTCATCAGCCGGCACTTGTCCTCGCCGGGTATCGCCGTGGGATGCACCTGAATGAATTCTCCGTTGGCGTAGTACGCGCCCTGCTGAAACAGCGCCGATTGCGCCGATCCCGTGCACACCACCGAATTCGTCGAGCGCCCGAAAATCGCGCCGTTTCCGCCGGTGCAGAAAATCGCCGCATCACATGGAAATGTCTTAATCTCCATGGTCTTCAAATCCATGGCGCAGATGCCGCGCGCCACTCCGCCCTCGTCAATCACCGCGGAGAGAAACGTCCAGCCCTCGAACTTTTTTACTTTTCCTTCGGATTCGTAGCGCCGCACCTGCTCGTCGAGTGCGTAGAGCAGTTGCTGCCCTGTTGTCGCGCCGGCAAACGCCGTGCGGTGGTACATCGTCCCGCCGAACCGCCGGAAATCGAGCAGCCCTTCCGGCGTGCGGTTGAACATCACGCCCATGCGATCCAGCAGGTCGATGATGGCTGGTGCAGCCTCGCACATGCCCTTCACCAGCGTCTGGTTGGCCAGGAAATCGCCGCCGTAAATCGTGTCGTCGAAATGTTTCCAGGTGGAGTCGCCTTCGCCCTTCAAATTCTTCGCCGCATTGATCCCACCCTGCGCGCAGACCGAATGCGAGCGCTTCACCGGCACAATGGAGAACAAATCCACGGGCACGCCGGATTCAGCCACGCGGATGGCGGCCATCAGTCCGGCCAGCCCGCCTCCGACGATGATGATTTTCGGATTGCTCATCCCGCGTGCCTCATTGCGCGTAAGTCCCCAGCGGGAACCAGGTGTAATGGAATCCCAGCGCCACGGCGATGCCTGCCACTGTTAGCGCGATTCCCACCGCTGCGCCGAAATATCCGGCGGCTCGCTGCGCCCGCGCGGTCACGGCAATTCCCCACTTGCAGGCGAAGTTCCACAATCCATTCCCAAGATGAAACGAGGAAGCCGTGACGCCCACAATATAAAAACTCAAATACAGCGGATCGGACATGGCGTGCGCCACGTCCGCATACGTCGTCACGCCGTGTCCCAGAAACCGCTCTGTCCACACATGCCAGCCGATGAACACGAACGCGACGATCCCGCTCCAGCGTTGCAGCACATACAGCCAGTTGGCCATCCAGGGATGTCCCAGCACGTTCGATTTCCCCCGCCACCAGATGTAAATCCCGTAGAACCCGTGGAATAGGATGGGGATCCACAAAATTCCCACCTCCAGCAGGATGCGCCACGGAACCGTCTGCAGCTCCCGCGACACGGTGTTGTACTTATCAATGCTGACCAGCGCGAAGCTGTTCGACCACAAATGGTCCGCCAGGTAGGCCCCGATGGGGATAACGCCGCTCAGCGAATGCAGTTTGTCGAGGATGTAACTGCTTTTGGATTCACCCGCTGCGGACGGCATGCACTCTCCGAAGTATTACGGCGCACTTTTGCAGAAGGAGAAGTATAGGCATCGCTCCCAAGGTTTGCAAGGTCACGCGTCACACACATGCCGCCCGCGCGTGATTCATAGGACCCGGAAAGCGCCGCGTTTCGCTGCTAATCTTTTGGAACCACTCTTCCTTCCCGCATCCGGCTGATGAAAACGCCCATGCTAGACTCGCAATTTACGGGGTCATCGGCATGCCAAGCGAATACGTCAGCGAACTGAAAAAATGGGCCGTGGAGCTCGCGCGCAAGAACTCGACCGGCGAAATGGTGGGCTTCAATCGCGCCGTGGACCTCATCAGCAAGAACTTTGCCGTCCAGCCGCATGAGGTAGCCATCTTCGGCGTCACCGACGACTCGCGCTTCCTGCGCTTCCTCATCCCCGCCAGGCTCCAGGAGGTCGGCCGCATTCCGCTGACCAGCACGAACTCGCTGGCCGCGCGCACCGCCCGCGAAAAGCGTCCGGAAATCATCAATCATTTTTCGGTGGTCCCGCACGCGTCGGTCTTCGAAGCCGTTCCTCTCGTCGAAGAGGAGCGCGGCGACCCCATCCAGAAAATCATGAGCGCCCCCATCATCGTCGAGAAAAAAATGATCGGCGTCATTCAGGTCTCGCGCAAAGCCAGGACCGCCGCCGAAGCCGGCCCGGACTTCACCCACAGCGAGCTCCGCGAATTGAAAGCTATCGCCGACGCTCTCGGCCCCTGCCTCTCCCTCGGCGTCAGTGTCTGACAATCCCGCGAGGGTGGCCATCTTGAGCGTAGTCGAAGGGTGCCTCCCGTCGCCGTCACACGCCCGTAACAATCGCGGGGCGGAATATCATTGACTCTCGTGCGCGTGCTTGTTAAATTTCACGCGCGAAATTTTTTTGAGGCTCTCTCACGGGAGGCACCGCTACCCGGCTCCACACATGGCGTTCGTCGCGAAAAAAATCTTCCTCACCAAGGGCGTCGGAAAACATCGGGAGCGGCTTTCCAGCTTCGAGCTGGCCTTGCGCAATGCAGGCATCGCCGCCTGCAACATCGTCCGGGTTTCCTCCATCTTCCCTCCGCATTGCAAACTGATTTCCCGCAGCGAGGGATTGAAGCATCTGAAGCCCGGCCAGGTGGCCTTCACCGTAATCAGCGAAAATCAGACTCGCGAGCCGCACCGCCTGATCGCCGCAGGCGTTGGCCTCGCTCTCCCGGGCGACAAATCCATGTTCGGCTATCTTTCCGAGCACCATTCTTTCGGTGAGAGCGAAGAAATTGCCGGTGAATATACGGAAGAGCTCGCCGCCGAAATGCTAGCGACTACTCTGAACGTGGAATTTGATCCGGATCTTTCCTGGGACGAAAAAAAAGAGGTCTACCGCATCTCCAACAAAATTGTCCGCACCATGAACATCACCCAATCCGCCGTCGGCGACAAACGCGGCCTGTGGACTACCGTCCTCGCCGCCGCCATCCTCCTCGGCGAAGACGACTGAGTCCGAGATTTCAGGCTTCAAACTTTAAATTGGATGGAAGGCGCCGCTTGCAGTTCATTGCGGAATTCCGACACGGCGGATTAAATCCTGGAGTCGCGGGTCAGAGCTGAGGTTGCTAAATTTGGGGTCGACGGCCAAATACGGGACAAACTGCGATCGTTCTTCGTAGCCCTTTTCGAGAAGATCTATAGCTTTCTCCCTTTCCCCCAGAGCTGCGTGGATTATCGCTTTCAAGTACGGAGACACGTAATCGTGCCGTGAGAGTCCGTTTAATTGCCGCAGAATATCGCGAGCCTCTGCTTTCTTGCCTTCCAGCGCGTATATGCGGCCTATGGCCGCGAGCGGCAAGGCCATCGTAACTGTAATTTTGCGAGCCTTCTGAAACTCTGCCATAGCTGCCAGGTGCTTGTCTTGCGCTTCATAGCACCACCCAAGATAATCGTATGCCACCCACAGGCCAGGGTTGAGTTCTATCGCATTCCGCAGGGCATTGATGGCGCGATCGTAGCGATGAGCAAAATATAGCGTCATCCCAAAGATCTGATTTGCTTCGCCGGAGAGTGGATCGAGCCTCTGCGCTTGTTCGGCAGCGGCAACCGCTTCGTTGGACCGCTTCATCGCCGACAAAAACAAGCTGTATTGTTGATAGCTGTAGGTGTGAACGGGAGTTAATTCCAAGGTGCGTTTGAACTCCTTGTCCGCCGCCGCGAAATCGTAGTCGAACTCGAAGTGCACCAATGCCATGTCGGAGTGCGCAAGGCCGAAGCTATCGTCAATCTGCATAGCTTTTTCTGCCGCTGCTTTCGCTTTCGGCATGACGTCGCGTGACGGAAAGATCATGCCTGCAGAAAAAGTGTAGTTCCAAAAGAGGCCGTCGTAGGCCCATACATAGTTCGGATCCAACTTCACAGCCTGTGCAAAGTAATCCGCTCCTTTCAAGAGTCCGTCTCTTGTCTTCTTATTTGTTTCGAACTCACCCTTCAGGAAAGCCTCGTAAGCTTCAGGATTGTCCGTGTCTCGCCTCGGCCTACTTGTGGCTTCGCCGCCTGTCAGACGGATTCGGAGTTTCTCCATGATCTCTCGCGACATATCCGACTCTACGGCGAGGACATCGGAGATGGGCCGACTGTACTCTTCGCCCCATAGCTGGGCGCCGTCGCTGACATTGACCAAATCCGCACGGATCCTCAGCGTGTCGCCAAACTTCGTAACCTTGCCCTCCAGAATCGCCGCGACGTGCAGGGTGCGTCCCGCCTGGCGCGGGTCCACATCGCTATTTTTATAGGTGAATGTCGTAGCCGATGACATCACGCGAAGATTTGGAATTTCAGAGAGTTTGTCAATCAAGGTCTCCGTGAGGCCATCGCTGATGTATTCGATATTGGGGTCCTTGCTCGTATTCACGAATGGCAGCACGGCAAGCGAGCGGATCGTACTTGCTGACGAACCCGTCGTCAGGCGTTCGCGCACGACACTCATGCTAAGCCCCACGAACAAAGCGATTGCTACGACCACAGCGGCCGCCAACATCACCATCGCGCGTGTTCCGATACGCGAAGCGGCTCGCGGCCCGGCCGCCGTCCCCCCGGAAGTTGAACCTTCCACAGGAGCGGGATCCGATCGCGGTGACGCTGCGGCCGGCGAGTTGACAGGAGCGATAAAGCGATAACCGCGTCGAGGAACTGTTTCGATCCAAACCGGTTTTTCAGCGGTGTCCGAAAGACAATCACGCAGCCGCTGAACAGCGGAGTTCAGGCCATGATCAAAATCGACAAACGTGTCCTCGGCCCAAAGTTTTGCGCGCAGTTCTTCCCGTGTCACCACTTCGCCCGGACGCTTCAGCAACATCAAAAGAATCTGGAAGGGCTGCTCGCCCATCTTCACTCGGTTCCCGAACTTCCGCAATTCACCGGACCGCACATCCAGTTCATAAGGGCCGAATGAAGCGTTAGGCACAGTCGTCGTTTTCATGTCCGAAGGATCGTGGGACAGGGCTCAGAGCCGGGGGATTCGGCGGCTGGATTGTGAACCTTGTTTAAACCGCAGTCAAGAACCGCGCTAAGACTGCACTGTGGAAGTGTTAGACCGCTCGTATCATCCAGAGAATACATTAACTTACCCGGTGTTCGCGAAGTGTTCGAGGCGTGACTCAGCTTGCATTGCAACACCGCTTTCCGTTGGGCGATAACAGCACCCCGCATCAACATTTCGAACAGGAGCCAAAAAAATGAAATTCAAATTCAGGATTGCAGGATTGTGGCTGGTTCTCGGCGCGCTGTGCCTGTGTTCCGCACAGGGACTCCGGGCCCAGTCGGCCAACGTCCCAGCATCACCAGCGGGCACCCGTACTCAGCCCGCATTGATGGGAGCAAGCACCGGCTGCGGCTATTCCACAGGAGAGGCGGCCACTGAACCGAGCCACCCTCGGCAGAAATCCGGCCGAGCCGACGACAGATTTCGACAGCCGTCGCTTGTGCTGATCTCCAGCCACGCTGCCAAAGACTCGGAAGAAGATTCAGACCGCGCCGCGATCGTAGGTCTTTGGAAGACTAAGTTTGTCTCCAAAGGCACCACCGGCATACCTGACGGCGCAGTAATCGACGATGGATACGCCACGTGGCATAGGGACGGCACGGAAATAATGAATTCGGGGCGCCCTCCCATAACCGGTAATTTTTGTATGGGGGTATGGAAGCAGACTCGAACAGGTACATACAAGCTCAATCACTTTGGGCTGAGTTGGACTCCCGACGGAACTACTTTGATCGGTCCCGCCAATATCCGTGAAGAAGTTACCCTGGATCCAAGCGGGAATAGTTACACAGGGACCTTTACGATCGATCAATTTGATGACAACGACCACGTCCTGGTTCACATCTCCGGCACCGTGACGGCACAACGCATCACCGCTGACTAGGCCATCAGGATTAAGTGACCGCGCGATGGCGGAGGGTCGCCCGAAGCCATCGCGCGGAGCATTTTGGCATGTAGGCGAGCGAGGCGCCGGTTGATTTCCCAACCGCACACCACTACTAGCGCGCGTGCGTCGCAGCATCTTCGATCAGGGCGGCGACTTCCTTCGGATGTGAAACGTAAACGACATGGCTGGCTCCAGCAACTTCGACGGTGTGGCTGCCGGCACGCTTGGCGTAGAAGCGTTCGAGCTCGGGGCTGATGGTCCTGTCGCTGCCCGCCACCAGCATCCAGCTTGGCTTGCTCCGCCACGCGGCCGTGGTGATGGTGGCTGAAAAATTGTCGCCGAGGTTGAACACCTGGGAGCGCGCCATGAACGCGGCGTCGGCGGCGGGAAGGTCGGCGGCGAACAGCTCGCGAAATTGCGTCGGATCAACGTAAGTAAAACCGTCCGGGGTCTTCTTGATCGCGCCCGACTTGGCCAGGTCGCTCGGAAAACGCTTTCCGCCCTCGGACTCTTTCTCTCCAGAATCCGTCATATGCGCGGCGATGTACACCAAGCCGGCAACGGATGCATCCGTGCCCGCTTCAGTGATGATGGCTCCGCCGTAGCTGTGCGCGACTAGAATGCACGGGCCGTCCTGCAGGGCCAGGATGCGTTTCGTGGCGGCGACATCATCTTTGAAGGTCGTTTCCGGCTCTTGCACCATGCTGACGTTGTAGCCGTCCTTGACGAGGATGTCATAGACGCCTCTCCATCCGGAAGCATCGGCCCAAGCGCCGTGCAGTAGAACAATATTTCGCACTCGATGCGCTTCGTTCTGTGCCGACCACGCGCAACAGGTAGCCACTAGCACCGCCACGAACAGGACCCGAATCCTTCCTCGCATGAATCGCATGACCGCCTCCCCTCTCCCGGCTTGGCTCTCAGCGCTTCTTCAAATACCCGATGCGCTGCAGGACCGCACCCACAACCAGCGGCAGCGCCACTGTCGCATCATCCAGCACTTCCGCGAATCGGCCACCTTCCTCCGGCGGCACAAACTTTCCCCACGAAACCGCTTCCGTGTAGGTGCTGCCGGAAAGTCCGCCCCAGTTCACCGGCTCCGGACAAATGCGCACGCCATAGTTGTAACGCTTGAGGGGAAGTTTTTCGTACCCGCGCCGCGCCAGCAATTCGGCGTAAACGCCGAACTGCTGCGCCCAGTTGCGCGGCACGCCGCCGCCAATGGTGAAAATTCCCATGCGCTTGGTCGCCAGCATGGTAGCGGCATAATGTTCGAAATCCTCGTAGGGATCGAATCGCAGTGGCGCCCTTCCCGCCTTCTTGCGCAGCCGCTGGTGCAATGCCACGTCGATGCCCAGCTCGGAATCCGTAAACGCCGGAACAAACACCGGCACATTGTGCTGGTAGCATGATTTCAGAATTCCCCGCCCCTTCGAGTGGCGCACCAGGTATTCGCCGATGCGCCGGTTGATTTTCCAACTGCACAGAACTTCCTTCGCATCCCAGCGATCCAGGATGAGCTGCATCACTTCTTCCACGTGGTCCAAGTTCACTTCCGGCTCCAGCGAGTCGTACACGCGGTTGTAACCAGCCTCGAACAGTTCGCGGTCGTCCATTTTGTCGTTATAGCGGAAATGCGACCGGCCCGTGGCTTCCACCAGCCCGTGGGCCATCAGCGCGCCGGTGGACACGATGGCCTTGATCACTCCGGATTCCACCAGGTCGCAGAAAACCAGTCCCATTTTCCCGACCGTAAGCGCGCCGGAAAGCGTCATCACCGCAAAGCAATCCTTGTCCCGCGCCATGGCTTCGAGAACATCGGCAGCATCGCCAATCTGGCGCGCCGTAAAAGCCGTCTGCCCCATGGCGCGCACCATATCGTCAATGGTCTTGATGCGCGAAAGGTCCAGCGGAAAAATCGGCGTCAGATGATCGGTGATGGGATCGTGCAGAATTCTTCCCGTGGCGCCCTTTTTCTTTGCCATTCAGCGTCCTCGCAGGTAATGTAGTGCCGCCCGGCGATGCCGGAAGCGAAAAACTTCTTCGCGCGCGCATCATTGATAGTACAAATGCGCCGCGCGTGAAAGAAAATTCTCGAATCATGCCAGCGAGACCAGCCGAACGATGAGCCGATACACTCCCATGCCGCCTGAAAATTTCGGCGGCCTTTCCGACGAGCATTCGCAGTACGAAACTTCCCGCGCGGTGATTTTTCCCGTTCCGCTCGAGCGCACCACCACCTACGAGCACGGCACTCGCAACGGTCCCGCCGCCATCATCGCCGCCAGCCGCAATATGGAGCTGTACGACGAAGAATTGGAGCTCGAGTCCTACAAGGAGATCGGCATTCACACTCTCGCCCCCATCGACACCACGGACGGCACGCTCGACGACGTGATGACCGAACTTTACACCGCGCAGCAAGCGCTGCTCGAAGACGACAAATTTCCTGTCGCCCTGGGCGGCGAGCATTCCCTCACACCGCCGCTGGTTTCCGCAATGGTGCGCAAATACAAAGACCTCTCCGTGCTGCAAATTGATGCCCACGCCGATTTGCGCGACGAATACCAGGGCAATCCCAAGAGCCACGCCTGCGCCATGCGCCGTGTCGTAGAGGAATGTCCGGCAGTGCAGGTGGGCATCCGCTCGCTCTCGATTGAGGAAGCCAAGGCCATTCCGCACCTGCGCACAAAAATTTACTGGGCCAAGGACATCGCGCGCGCGCCGCTGAAGAGTTGGATCGCCAAAGTTTTGTCGGACCTGAGCCCGCGCGTCTATCTAACGATCGATCTCGATGGATTCGACCCGTCGCTCGTTCCCGCCACCGGAACGCCTGAGCCGGGCGGTCTCGATTGGCACCAGGTCACCGCGCTGGTTCGCGCCGTGGCGGACCACAAGAAAATTGTCGGCATGGACGTGGTGGAATTGCTGCCGCAGCCAGGCGACCATGCCTCGGATTTTCTTGCCGCGAAACTGGTCTACAAATGCCTGGGCTACATTTTCTGCCAGGGATAATTTGAGGAGGCAAATATCATGAGTTGGACGACTGCTTGCCTGTTTTTCTTCCAGGATGTCAACGGCTTATACGTGCGCATGCAAGCGCAGCGCGGCCTGATCGGCTGGATCATTATCGGCCTCATCGCCGGATGGCTCGCCGGAACGCTCTCGCGCGGCCGCGGATTCGGCTGCATCGTGGATGTAATCCTGGGCCTCATCGGCGCGGTCATCGGCGGCTGGATTTTTTCGAAGCTGGGTATCACCACCTTCGGATTCCTCGGCAGCCTGGCCGCGGCAACGCTGGGAGCGATCTTGCTGGTCACCATCGCGCGCCTGTTCGCCGGCGGTAGAGATTAGTGTCACCCGCCGGTATACGCACTGCACTGTGATACGATGACAGCGGCACTGTTTTTTCAGTCGCGAACTTCCGTGATGCCGAGAGCGTTGACGATCCCTTCCTCCAGGCCGCGCGAGAAAGCCACAAGGAAACCTTGAGCAAGCAATCACTCTGGGCCATCCCGCTCGGCGGGCTGGGCGAATTCGGAATGAACATGCTAGCCCTGCGCTCGGGCGACGACATCATCGTCATTGACGCCGGCCTCATGTTCCCCGAGCAGGAATTGCTCGGCGTGGACATCGTCATCCCCGACACCACCTACCTGAAACAGAACAAGCGCATGGTGCGCGCCATCGTCCTCACCCACGCACATGAAGATCACATCGGCGCCCTTCCCTACATTCTTGGCGACCTCAACGTGCCGGTGTACGGCACAAAATTCACTCTCGCTATCCTGAAGAAGAAGCTCGAAGAGCACGCGCTGCTCGATAAAGTGAAACTTCACGAAGTAGCCGCGGGACAGACGACCACGCTCGGGCCATTCCAGATCGAATACCTGCACGTGACGCACAGCACGGTTGACTGCGTGGCCCTCGCGGTACGCACTCCGGTTGGCGTCATCATCCACACCGGCGACTTCAAAATTGATCCCACGCCCGTGGACGGCAAGCCTTTCGACTTGCACGCCTTCGCGCGCTACGGTGCGGCCGGAGTGCTGGCGCTGTTCAGCGACAGCACCAACGTGGAGCGCCCCGGGTTCACACCATCCGAGCGCGCCATCGTCGTGCGCATGGAAGAGCTGTTCCGCGCCGCGCCGCAAAAAGTTGTGGTCTCGTGTTTTTCCAGCTCCATTCACCGGATCCAGCAAGTGATTGATATCGCCCTGAGAGTGGGACGCAAGATCGGCTTCGTCGGCCGCAGCATGGTGGACAACACCGAAATCGCCCACGGCCTGGGCAAACTGCGCATTCCCGACGGCAGCGTGGTGCGTCCGCAGGACCTGAAGACCTACGATCCGAAGAAACTGGTGGTGCTGGCCAGCGGAACGCAAGCCGAGCCGCTCTCCGCCCTCTCGCGCATCGCCGTGGACAATCACCGCCTGCTCAGCATCGCCGAAAACGACACAGTGATTTTGTCCGCGCGCATCATTCCTGGAAACGAAAAAGCTATCTTCCGCATGATTGACCATCTCTTCCGCCGCCAGGTGCTGGTGTATTACGAAGGCAGCCGCTCCGCTCCCATTCACGTCTCCGGCCACGCCAGCCAGGAAGAAATGAAAATATTGCTGCAACTCGTGCGCCCAAAATATTTTGTCCCGCTGCACGGCGAATACCGGCAACTGTTCCAGCACGCCGCCCTCGCTGAACAGGTCGGCGCCGTGTCCGGCCAAATCTTCCTGATGGAGAGCGGCCAGCCGCTGGAGTTCACCGCCGACGGGGGCGCATTCCGCCGCGAACCCATCACCGCAGGGCGCGTCCTGGTGGATTCCGGCTCGCTCGAAGAAATTGAAGAAGTGGTCATCCGCGACCGCCGCCACCTGGCCGAAGACGGCGTGGTCGTGCCCATCATCGCCATTGATAAACACACCGGCCGCATGGAGACCCCGCCGGAAATCGTGACGCGCGGCTTCCTGCCCTCCGAAGACGGAGCAGAGATTTTGAAGCAGGCCCGCGACGTGATTCTGCGCACCGTGGAGATGTCCAGCGCCGAAGAGAAAACCGACTGGAGCGTCATCAAGGAAAAAATCCGCTCGGACCTGAAGCGCTTCCTCAACAAACAAACCGCCAAGCGGCCGCTAATCCTCCCCGTGATTTTGGAAGTGTAGAGCGGAGGCGGTCGGATTCTGTCCGGGCATCTTCCGTTTTCCCACAACTGCTATTTCTTGTTATAGTTGCACCGTTGCGAGGCGACTATGGCCGTATCCAACCCTCATAAGCCCATGGGCCTGGCCAGCGGTTTTGCAGTAATCATATTGTCGTTCGCTTTTGGCGCAGCATGGGGATATGGCTTTGTCCTTGGCCCGTTCCACGGTTGGCCCACGGGAGTCCTTCTTTATTCGATCATTGGTTGCCTCGTGATAGTGGGAGTGTGGGCCGTGGGATTGCGCATCCTTGCTCGTGATCTGGAGTTGCGCCTGTGGAGGGGGTCGGAGTCCCGATTATCTGTCTGGAAGCGCCCATCGGTGTGGTCGTGGGCTATGACGTTGACCGGCATTGATTTTGCTTTTCGGATTCACGGGGGTTCGAACCTGGCGCACGCCGCTGAAAGAACGGCGATCGTTTTCGTGATTTGGTTCGCCATCTTTGCGCTCGTTTCCGTCACCATCTCACCCAGCAAGTGGGAACGCGAAACACACGGCTGATCCGTGATTTAATGTTCGGCGTATGCCGCCGAAGCTCACCTTGCGCAGCTACACGTCGGACGATTTCGAGACGCTCTACGAAATTGACCAGGTCTGCTACGAGCCGGCCGTCGCCTATTCCCGCCGCGAACTTCGCAACTACCTCCGCTTCCCGGGCGCCGACTGCGTCATCGCCGACGCCGGCAAACAAACGGTCGGCTTCTGCATCACCGCGCACCAGCAATCCCGCGGCTACATCATCACCATCGACGTGCTCGAAAAATTCCGCCGCCAGGGCGTAGGCAGCGCGCTGCTGGGCGAAGCCGAGCGGCGCCTGGCCGCCCACGGCGTGAAAGAGCTAGGTCTAGAAACGGCAACGGACAACGAAACCGCAATTGCCTTCTGGCAAAAGCATGGCTATCGTACTCGCGGGGTCTGGAAGGGCTATTATCCCGGCGGCCGCGACGCGTTCAACATGACAAAAATTCTCGGCTGATTCGGCCAACGCCTCAAGAAAGCCGGCTCGTCGTAAGGTGCTGGTTTTCGTCAGGGCACGGCTTTAGCCGTGCCGAAGACAGCCCTGCTTCAGGGGTTTCAACCCCTGAGGTCGGGCTTGGCATCTTTCGGAGGAACGTTGAACGACTATCTATTATCCGTCCTGCTTGGCGTGGTCGAAGGCCTCACCGAATTTCTCCCCGTCAGCTCCACCGCTCACCTGCGCATCACCGAAGCGCTGCTGCACATCAATCTCGGCGACGGCTACTGGAAGATGTACACCATCGTCATCCAGCTTGGCGCGATCCTGTGCCTGCCGATCTATTTCCGCGCACGCATCGCCAAATTTCTTTCCACCTTTCCCCGCGGCGAGCGCGGTGATCGCACGCTCTTACTCACCCGCTCAGCCTGGTCTGCGCCGCCTTCGTCGTCACCGCCATTCCCGCATTCCTGCTCACCAAGGTGATCGGCAAACATCTCGAAAGCCTGCACATCATGGGCCTGGCGCTGATGATCGGCGGCGTAGCCATGTGGATTGTGGACGCCCGCAATTCCCGCTGGGAATCCGCCGGCCCAAACGCCCCCGGAACGCACATCCACACCTGGCACATGGAGGATATGTCGCTCCAGCAGGCGCTGTGGATTGGCGCGTGCCAGATCCTGTCCGCCGTCTTCCCCGGCACTTCGCGCTCCATGTCCACGATCGCCGCTGGACAACTCGCAGGCATGTCGCGCCCGTCGGCGCTGGAATTTTCTTTTTTCCTATCGATTCCCACGATGGTCGTGGCCACTGCCTACGATCTGCTGAAGTCCATGCGCGGCAAAGGCATGGAAAATCCCATCGGCGTCTCGCAGATCGACGCGCACGGCTGGATCGTCCTGGCTATCGGCTTCGTCGTCTCGTTCCTGGTAGCGTATGCGTCGGTGGCCTGGTTCATGGCCTACGTCCGCCGCCGCGGCTTCGCGCCCTTCGCCGTGTACCGCCTAATCGTGGGAGCCGGCGTCCTGTGGTACGCGTCACGCCTGGCAGGCTGATCCCGGCCACGAATTCTCTTCAAATGATTCAACCGCGCGCCGCAAGAACCTGTGCGTGATTGTGTTACGCTCTTGTGCGTCCCGAGAATCAAGGAGCATTCGGATGAACCGAAGCATGGACTGGACATCGCTGGAAGAAAGCATCAGCAAGGCCGTGAAGCTCGCGCGCCGCCCTGTCGCCGTGGCGTTTCTCGACGCGTCACCCACAGGCGTCGAGCAATTTGCCGGCAGCGAACCATCCGGCTGCAGCTTTTGGCGCCTGGCGGCGGAGGGCCGTGTGTTTTATACGCTCCCTGAAAACCATTTCAATTGCGCCGTGGGCGCCTACACCCACAACTTCACTCTCTCGCCCGAGCGCGAAAAAGAAACCGAACAGACACTGAAAATGCTCTTCGACCTCGGCTACGTCCGCCCCGAGGAAGTCCCGCAGATTCCGCGCCTGGCCAAAGCTCCAAAAGCAATCGTGTACGCCCCGCTCGGTGACGCTCCTGTCGCTCCTGACGTTGTGCTGTTCTCCTGCAAGCCGGCTGCCGCCATGCTGCTCAACGAAGCCGCCATCCGTGCCGGCAAATCCGCCAACATGCCCGCGCTCGGCCGCCCCACGTGCATGGCCCTGCCCGCTTCTATGCAGCATGGCGCGACCATGAGCCTCGGCTGCATGGGCAATCGCGTCTACACCGGTCTCGCCGAAGACGAATTGTACGTGGTGATTCGCGGAAGCGATCTGGAAGAAGTGGCCGCCGCGCTGATCATCATCACCGGCGCGAACGCCGCGTTGACAGACTATGCGCGCGGCCGCCGCCAGGATTTAGCGACCCTGTAGCACAGGCCTTCAGCCTGTGCAGGTTTAAATGTCATTACTGGCAGGGCCGAATCCATTTCCCGAGCATCGCCGGTGCAGGTTTTGGTTTGGTGGCACAGGCACTCCTGCCTGTGTGGGTTTAAATCCCGCTAGGCGTTCGCTGCCGCTATTTCGCGCGACGTAATCTCATACTTGAAATTGTCCGGATCCAGGCAATCGAGGCGCCCGTCCGCCGTCTCCGCCTGCGGGTACATCAGGAACTCGACCGGGCCGCCCGAAGACCCCGGCAGTGCCACATCATGCGCAAAGCTGTAAGCCATCCAGTTCATTTCCCACGAACCGAACAGCCGCGCGCGAGCCCTTTTCACCATGTCATCATCCAGTGGGCGGTTCCCCGGCGGCTCCTCCAGCACCACTTTGCGCACGTCCGCCGGATCCACCGGCACCCAGCCGTAGCCCGTGAGATAGACTTCCGCGCGGCAGTGCTGCGCCTTTGTAATCTTCTCCGACGACGCACCCAGGCTCTTGTACCCCAGCTCCGATTTTGCGATGCGAATGCCGTACACGTCGCGCGCCGGCATCCCGCTGGCTCGCGCCAGCCCTACGTACAGTGCGTTGAGGTCCGCGCATTTCCCACCCAGGTCCTTCGACTCCAGCATGAAGCGAATGTCGCCCACGCCGCAGCCGGGCGTCTTGGGGTTGCGGAACGTGTTATCCACAATCCACTCGTAGATGGCGCGTGCTTTCTCGAGATCCGTTTTCGCTCCCGCCGTGATTTTCACGGCATTCTCTTTCACGATCCCGTCCGTCGGCATCAGTTTGGTCGGCCGCAGGAAATACTCCAATTCTGCGCGGCTCGCGGCGGGTGCGCTTCCGGGCTTGGCCAAGTCAACCGAACAATCTCGGGTTGCTACGCGGCTGCTGAAAATGAACACTGGCGGAACTCCCGGCGGAAATTCTTCACCAAAAATATTCAGCCCATCGAAATGCCCCATCTGCGTGAGCCCCCGGCCACCCTCAAAACGAAAACTGTTACCCAGAGGCTTCTGGTACGGTGTTTCGAAGTTCAGCGCCGCCGGCACCCACACGCGCGTCGTGCCGGACGGTTTCAATACCTCCACCCGCGTAGTGATTTCAAATGTTCGCCAACCGCTGGCGGGCGCATCCAGCGCAAATAGCTTCCCGGCTCGATGAAAAGCCAGCCCGGCCGTCACCATTCCTGCGGATTTTAGAAACTCGCGCCGCTTCACGGTCCCTCCTTGTAACGGCTGCTGCCAATGCTGGACACAAAATACACCTCATCTCGTCGCCCAGGCAACCGTCGCAGCCCTCCTTAGACTGGAGACTTCCCGGCCCAATCCGTTGTACATTTCCGTGGCCGTCAGCAAGTCAAAGGCACCGCAATCGGAGGCGTTTATGTCGAATACATTTGGAACGGATATTTTGATTCAGGCGAAAGACCCCATGAAGGCCGCCAACTTCTACCTCAAGGAACTCGGTTTCGAAATTACGGAAAAGACGCCCAACATGATCAGCCTCCACGGGAAGAACATTAATATGTTCATTGAGCGCGGTCCGGCCCTGGGACCCGTGTTCGAAGTGACCGTCAAGAATTTCAAGCAAGCCAAGGCAAATCTGGTGAAGAAGGGCTGCAAGGTGGTGAAGGACGAGCCCGATTTTCCCCGCTGCTACATGAAAGATCCCTACGGCCTCATCTACAACATCACCGAATGACCGGCCAGGAGATCTCGCTTGCTGTTCATTCCTCCCGCAAAGCCACCAGGGGATCCACGCGCGTGGCCCGCTGCGCCGGAATGTAGCAGGCCAGCAGCGCCACAACGGCAAGCATCGCGGAAACAGAAACGAAGGTCAGCGGATCGGCCGGCGCCACGTTGAACAGCATGGACTGGAAAAATCGCGTCAGGATCGCCGCTCCCGCAAGGCCACAGGCCAATCCGATGGTGACGATGCGCATTCCCTCTCCCAGCGCCAGGCGCAGAATATCCGCTCGCTGCGCTCCCAGCGCCATGCGGATTCCTAGTTCGTGCGAGCGCTGGCTGATCGAATACGCCATCACGCCATAAATCCCGATAGCCGCCAGCAACAGCGCAACTCCCGCAAACACACCCAGCAACTCAAGCGCAAAGCGCCGGTCCGCCACCGATCGCGCGATGATCTGATCCATGGAGCTGATGCTGTGTACCGGAACGTTGGGGTCTAAGCTTTCCACCACCTGCCGCACCGCTTCCCCCAGGTGTTCCACGTCGTCCCGGCTGCGCAGGAAAACCACCGCGTTCACCGGCGCGAACTGCCCCATGGCAACATAGATATGCGGCACGCTCGGCGCGTCAAACCCGTCCGACTTTACATCGCCAACCACGCCGACAATCGTGACGCCCTTGACACCCGCTCCAAATCCAAATTTGATCTCATGTCCTAGAGGATCCTCGCCCGGCCAGTAACGCCGCGCCAGGGTCTGGTCGATCACCGCAACCGTCTGAGTCGTATTCGTATCGGACGCGGTGAAATTTCGCCCGCTCATCATGGGAACTTCCAAGGCGCCGAAATATTTGGTATCCACCACGGCAATGTCCGCGGTTGGCGCGCGCTGCGACTCTTCCGGCCGCCCGGTAATCGTGAACGGCGAATAATTTCTGCCCGAGTTCATTGGCAGAGTGTCGTTGCCTGCAACCGACGCCTGCTCCACCCCCGGCAGCACCGACACGCGGCGGAACACCTCAAAAAGAAAAGCGGCACGCTTCTCCTCCTGGCTGTAGGGATCCGTGGCCGCGTTGTTCGATACGGGGATCCAGATTTGCGCCGTGGTCAGATGGCTGGGATTGTATCCGGGGCGCACTTCCAGCACGTGCCAGAAACTTCGCAGCAGCAGCCCCGCGCCCGCGAGCAACACGAGCGAAAACGCTACCTCCGACACCACCAGCAACCGCGACAGCCGCGTATGCCGTCGCCCCGCCCCGGTCCCCCGCCCGCCTTCCCGCAAATTTTCCACCTGGTTCGGATTCGTGGCCTGCAGCGCCGGCGCCAGCCCGAACAGCACGCCTGTGAATATCGAAATCAGAAAAGCGAAACCGAGCACCCGGCCGCTGACGTCCACCTCGCTCAGCCGCGGAATATCCGCCGGCGCGATGCTCAGAATCGCATTCTTCAAGAACAGCACGGTCACCAGCGCCACCACACCGGAAATCACCGACAGCAGCGTGCTCTCCGTCAACAGTTGTGCCGCCAGCCTTTTGCGACTCGCCCCCAGCGCCAGCCGAATGGCCATCTCCCGACGCCGTCCCGACAACCGCGCCAGCAGCAGATTCGCAATATTCACGCAGGCGATCAGCAGCACAAATCCCACCGCCCCAAACAGGATCAGCAATTGCGTCCGCTGCGGCCCCACCAAATCTTCTTTCACCGACACCAGCCGCACCGTCCAGGCCGCCTGCGCGGGATACTCCGCCGGATGCTCGCGGCTCAGTTCCGCCACATACGCATCCAGCCGCGCTTGCGCCTGCGCCACCGTCAGCCCCGGCTTCAACCGCGCAATCGCTCCGGGAACAAATCTCTGCGACCTCACCGGCGGCACGGGAAATGGCGCGCCGTAGAATCCGGTCGCAGCCCAAACTTCCACGTCGGTATCAAGCGTCCTGCCTGGATGACGAAACCCCGGAGGCATCACTCCCACAATCGTGTACAGGTCGCTATCGAGCCGCATCTGCCGCCCCAGAATGTTGGGGTCCGAGCCGTAATTGCGCCGCCAGAATCCGTCGCTGATCACCACCGGCTCCAAAACTCCCGGCGCGGCGTCCTTCGTCGTGTACACGCGCCCCAGTTGCGGCTTGGCTCCCAGCAATTCGAAGTAATCCGGGCTGGTCACCAGACTTTCCGCGCGCACCGTGCGGTCACCGCCGCCGATAGCCGAATTGCTCGGCAGCACCGCGGAAATTTCCTGAAACACGCCGGAGCGCTCCTGCATGTCCCACAGCTCCGGTGCGGACATGCCCACATCCAGGTCGTTCGGCCCGCGCAAGTCGTCGAACACGCGCACCAATTGTTCAGGATTCGGGAACGGCAAGGGGCTCAGCAGCACGCCGTACACCACGCTGAATGTAGCGACATTCGCGCCAATCCCCAGCGCCAGCGTCAGCACCGCCACAATCATGAATCCGGGGCTTTTCAGCAGCGTTCGCAGCGCATAGCGCAGGTCCTGGACGAATGACATCTCGGCTTCCTCCCCAGCGCGCACCCAGTCGCGCTGCCGACACATTTGCCCCAGTGCCCATATGGACGAGCCAAGCCGTACCATTGTTAGCAGCAGGATTCTTGGGTCAGCATCGCACGCGACGTCTCGCCGCAAGAATCTACGGCACGCGGGCCTCGGTGGTTTGCTCTGTGGTGGCACAATCACTCCTGCCTGTGTGGGTTTGGCTACCTTCAGGATTTCACGGCCACTCCCCGATCAATCTATCAATCCACCACCAGCGTCTTCCGAATATGACCATTTCCCCTGGTTTAGGCGTCTCGCGGTTGTGGAATTTGCCCTTATTTTCGGTGTTCGCTGCGACACTCCCTTTCTCCAGAATCGTCTTTATATCGATAAGCCCGCTTGGATCTGTTTGGTAAAAGTGTTCGAACTCCAGACGGAATGAAGTGGGAATTGGATCCCTTGGACAGAATCGCACAATGCCGAGTGCGTCCGTTTTACCGGCTGGCTTGAAATCACTCGAATGCTCCCCACGTGCCTGGAAGTAGACGAGCAAGCCTTTAATGGGCTTCCCGCTCTTGGCGTCCAGCACGCGCACCGAAATGCAGTTCGTATCCTGCGCGGAACAACTGAAGGCGGCGAACAGACTGAGGAAAGCAAACACCATGCCACGGGCAGCCGTTGCGAGCATCCTCAACTGCGAGGTGCCGAGCGCACGTTTTCGTCTTGCATTCGCCATTTCGCGTGCCTAGGCCAGCATCGTAAGGACATCTCCGCACTCGCACGCTGCCGGTTGTGACACTTTCGGAAGAGCCACAACACGGAACCTTTCGTTACGGCGTCGCCTCATATCCAGATTTTCGTCAGGGCACGGCTTTAGCCGTGCCGATTCACGGCGAGAACTTAGGGGTTTTAACCCCTGAGGTACCCGCGCCTGCCAGCCGGTGCAGCTGCGACATGAATTGACTGCAGACCCCATCCTCGGGGCTTCCCAACCTCAAGACCTGCTTTGACTTATTTCCGCTTGACATACGGTAACTACTATGCTACTATGCGCCGTGAACTGCCAAGCAGCCCCGCCGAATGCCACCTCCCGAGCAAGAGGGCTCCGCCTTCCATTCCCATTTTGGTCCAGCAGCCACCAGCTTGCCCTGAACCAGCCGAATGGGTTCCCAGCCCGCCCCGAACCTGCGGAGGGGGTAGCTACTCAACAAACACCGGCCGCCGGCCACTGCAATTCTAATCGCAACAGGGCGGAAACCGGATTCCCTCTAACTCTCTCAAAACAAACGACGGCGGTACTTTCTAATCGCAACAAAAAGACGCCCCCCGGGGGAGTGCACAACTGGTACCGGAAGCGAAGCAAAGGCGAATAAAAGCGTGTTGCAGGGCACGCGCGCCGAAGCGCGCCTTGTCGCGAAGGCGGCTCACCACTCCCAAATCACCACTCACGGCTTTTTCGACACCTTCGCCGCAACTTCTCTCTTTACTCGCACTTCCCCTCTGCTATAGTTCTGGCCGTACTGGAGTTCCTCCCGGTGAGCTCCGCGCGCCAGCGCCCGCGCGACTCACAGGCATGCGGGAGCCTTCCCTACCTAGCTCAGTCCATGAGGTGATTTTGTGCGCATCCTGACGCCGACGGAAAATAAACGCATCAATGAACTTGTAGGCTTCGTGGGCTTGAGCCTGGCCATCTTGCTCGCCCTCAGCCTGCTCTCCTACTCGCCGCACGACGCTTCCTTCAACGTCTCCGCTGCGCCGCCCTCCTCGGGTCCGGCGCGCAACTGGATCGGACCCGTCGGCGCGCACATGGCCGACCTGCTCTTCCAGTTCTGCGGCTTTGCCGCCTTCCTGTTCCCAGTTGGGATGTTCATGGTGGCCATGCGCTGGTTCCGCAGCCAACTGATTGAAGCTCCCGTGGCCAAATCGGTTGGCGCCGCCTTGCTGGTTGCTTCCCTCTCGGCAGAACTCACCCTGGTGCACATGACCGAAGTGCGCGGCGCGCTCCCCGCCGGTGGCCTGCTCGGCACCGTCCTGGCGCAGGGATTGCGCGCGGGATTTAACCCAGTGGGCGCGAACCTGGTTTCTATCGCCTCGCTGCTCACGGCACTCTTTTTGACCACCAGTTTTTCCTTGCGCGCCGCGGGCGAATGGATGAAGAAGCCCCTGGCCGAGGACGGCACGATAGGAAGCTTGTTTGGCCGCGTGCGTGCTTGGCGCGAAGAACGTGAATCCGACCGCCTGCGCAAACGCGTCGAGGAAATTAAAATTGCCGGGCGCCCTGCCGTGACGCAGCAGCGAGTCTCCACCAAGGAATTGGAGGAAGACGAAGAAGTGGGCGAACTGAATCCCGAAGATTTGCCGCCTCCGACCGCCGTCATCCGCTTCCACGAGCGCGAGACTCCTACGGGAGCTCCTCCGAAAAAGAGCTCCACCGAACCGAAAATCGCCCGCGGCAAGACCAGCTTCAAATTGCCTTCTCCGGCTCTGCTCGAAACCGCTGAGCGCGGCCAGAAGATGGACGAAGCCGAGCTCAAGGATTGCGCCCGAGCCATCGAACAGAAATGCGCCGAATTCGATGTCGCGGGACACATCACCCAGATTAATCCCGGCCCGGTGGTCACCACCTTCGAATTCAAGCCTGAGGCCGGCATCAAGTACAGCCGCATCACCGGCCTGGGCGACGATCTGTGCCTGGCATTGCGCGCCGAATCCATCCTCATCGAGCGCATCCCGGGAAAATCCACGGTCGGCATCGAAGTCCCCAACTCGCATCGCGAAACCATCGCCTTGCGCGACATCATCGAGTCGCCGGAATTCGGCCACTCGCACTCGAAGCTCACACTCCCATTTGGAAAAGATTTGATCGGCCGCATTCGCACCGCGGACTTGACGCAGATGCCGCACTTGCTGATTGCCGGCGCCACCGGGACGGGCAAGAGCGTGTTCATCAATTCCCTGCTGATGGGTATGCTCTACAAAGCCACACCGGAGGAATTGAAACTGGTCCTGGTGGATCCCAAGCAGCTCGAACTCGGTCTCTACTCCGATATCCCGCACCTGTACACGCCGGTGGTGACGGACGCGAAGGTTGCGGCCAACGTCCTGCGCAACGCCACGCGCGAGATGGAGCGGCGGCTGAAAATCCTGGCGCAGCGCGGCGTGCGCAATATCGAGCAGTACAACCGCACTTTCGAGAAGGGCCAGTCGCTATCGCTCTTCGAAAGCTCGGAGGACACCGAGCACCGGCCGCTTCCTTACATTGTCATCGTTATTGACGAATTGGCGGACCTGATGATGGTGGACACCAACGGCGTCGAGGAATCCATCACCCGCCTGGCGCAAATGGCCCGCGCCGTGGGCATTCATTTGATTTTGGCCACGCAGCGGCCGTCGGTGGACGTCATTACCGGCTTGATCAAAGCGAATTTCCCGGCCAGGATTTCCTTCCGCGTGGCCAGCAAAGTGGACTCGCGCACCATTCTCGATGCCAACGGTTCGGAATCGTTGCTCGGCAAGGGTGACATGCTCTATCTCCCCGCGGGCTCTTCGCGACTGCACCGCATTCACGGCCCGCTGGTGCACGAATCGGAAGTCAGCGGCGTGTGCGATTTCTGGCGCGAGCAGGCTAAGGCCATCTACAACGAAGAATTGCTGAAGCCGCCGAAGGATGAAAACTTGATGAGCGCGGGAGGCTCAGCCGAGGGCGGCGAAGATGTGAACGACGACCTCTACCAGGACGCCATTCGCGTGGTGCTCGATGCCGGCCGCGCTTCTACTTCCACTTTGCAGCGCCGCCTGCGCGTCGGCTACGGCCGCGCCGCGCGCCTGATTGACCTGATGGAAAAGGACGGCATCGTCGGCCCGCCCGATGGCGCCAAGCCGCGCGAAGTGCTGAAAAAACGCGACTGGATGAAAGAGTTCGACGAATCCACGAGATGAGCTTGCGGTGAAGAAGCGAATGCCGAGTCCCACGAAGTGCGGCGAAGGATCTGTTGCCAAGGGCGACTGTCATCCTGAGGTGAGCAATGCGAGCCGAGGGATCTCTCTTCTGTTTTCGTTTTTTTCTTTTTTGTTTTCTCTTTGCGCCTCCGCCGGATTTCCGTAGAATCTTTAATTGCCCCGGTGCCGAGGTAGCTCACCGGTAGAGCGCGGCCCTGAAAAGGCCGGCGTAGGCAGTTCGATTCTGCCCCTCGGCACCACTTTCTCTCCGACCTCAAGTAGAATCTCCTTCCCAGCGTCAATGTTCGCGCACTGAGCATCTGTTGTAGAAGCAAGTGTGTTTGCTGCTGTAAAGATTGGGGGCCAAAATGTCCACGGAGTTTGAAGGCAAGGACAAAGCCAGGCTGAAAGTTTACGGACGCAAAGAATCGGCGCAAGCCTATGCGATCCGCGATCTGCTCTCGCGCGCCGATGTTCCCTTCGAGTGGGAGGAACTGAAAACGGACGAGCAGGCGCGCGCTCTCGGCATGGAAAGCTTGAACGATCCGCGGCTGCCGTTGTGCATCTTCGCCGACGGCACGCGCATGAACACTCCGACGAGCCGGCAGATCAGTGAGAAGCTTGGCTGCTTCCGCAATCCTTCCCGCTCGGAGTATGACGTCGCCATCTACGGCGCCGGACCCGCGGGATTGAGCGCGGCAGTTTATGGCGCGTCCGAGGGGTTGAAAACTGTGGTGATCGAACGGTCCGTGGTCGGCGGCCAGGCCGGCACAAGCTCGAAGATAGAAAACTATCTCGGCTTTCCTCAGGGGATCAGCGGAGCGGAATTGGCGCATCGGGCGCGCGAGCAGGCCATGCGATTCGGCGCCGAGATCCTGATCTTCCGCGAGGGCATGCGCGCGCAATTCTTCCCCGGCAAAGGTGTGGGCACGCTCGAGGACGGCACGAAGATTGTTGCGCATGCAACCATCTGCGCGACCGGCGTGGCGTACCGCCGTCTCGGGCTTCCCGACGAGGAGCGCTTCAAGGGTGTGGGCATTTATTACGGCGCGGGCGCGAGCGAGGCCTCGCTGTGCACGAATGAGCATGTCGTGGTTGTCGGCGGCGGCAATTCCGGCGGGCAGGCGGCCATGCAATTCGCCCGCTACGCCCGCAAGGTGACCATGGTCATTCGCAGCGAGGGATTGAAGGACACTGTCTCGCAGTACCTCACCGATCGCATCAGCGCCACGCCGCAGATTGAAGTGCTCAACTGGACGCAGGTGACCGCTCTGCACGGCGACAGCATGCTGCGCTCCATCACACTGACCAATAAGAAATCCGGCCAGCAGCAGACCATCGAAACGTGCTGGCTGTTTCTCTGCCTCGGCGGTGTGCCGAACACCGATTGGGCCATCGAACACGGCATCGCCCGCGATTCAGACGGCTACATTGTCACTGGCCCCGATTTGCATGCGAGGAACGGTTACCTGAAACATTGGCCGCTCGAGCGCCAGCCGTATTACCTGGAATCAAATCTCCCCGGACTGTTTGCCGCGGGCGATGTGCGTCACGGGTCCGTGAAGCGCTGCGCGTCGGCCGTCGGCGAAGGAGCCATGGCGGTCACCTTCGTCCACCGCTACCTAGCTAACCAGTAGTGGAATTCCGCGTCACATGCTTGAACGGATCAAGCCCTGATCGTTCCACTCGGAGGTATTGAATGAGAGCATTCACGAATTCGATGGCTGCCCTTGTTGTGCTGGTGGCACTAGCGGCAGGGCTGGCTCCGATCGCGCACGCACAAGACAGGAAAGCGACGCTGCCCGCGCACGTCAATGTGCCCACCATCGCGGCGCGGCCCGAAGACGTGGCCAGCATCGACTCCATCATGAAAGCGTTATATGAGGTGGTCTCCGGGCCGGCCGGCGAGCCGCGGCAATGGTCGCGCGACCGCTCGCTGTACATTCCGGGAGTTCGTTTCGTCTCCATGAACGTGAATGACAAGGGCGAGCCGGTGGCACGGGTGATGGATCATCAACAATTCGTGGATGCGTCCGATCACCAAGTGGTCAGCACAGGATTCTATGAGTGGGAGATTCGTCGCGAGACCAAGCGCTTCGGCAATATCGCGCATGTCTTCAGCACCTACGAGAGCCGCATCACCAAGGACGGCCCGGTGATCGCGCGCGGGGTGAACAGCGTGGAGCTGTATTGGGACGGCAAGCGCTGGTGGATTGCCGGCGCCATCTGGGACGAGGAGCGCAAGGACAATCCGTTGACCAAGGACTTCCTGAACTAGCGTAGCAGGCGGTAGAGCATCTCTTTCCAGCGGCGCGCGTCCATGGCCCAGCAGATGTCCGCGTTCGGCGGCTTGTTGGTCACGCCGATTTCGTCCACCACGGTCATGCCGCGTGTGACTTCGCTCGCAATTTCGATCTCCGTATGGTGACGGCTGCGCCGCGTGCAAATGCTGGGATCAATGGCGATGGACATGGCCACCGGATCGGGCAACGTCAGTCCCGGCTCGTGAGTCCATTCCATGCTGGCCTTGAGCGCAGCCTTGTTGCAATCCAGGGCGAAATGCGCGTATGGCGTGTTGATGGCGCGCACAAACTCCATGTTCGCACGGTCGAGCGCCGACGCCCCGCGGCAATGCTCCCACCCAATCATCAGAATTGGCAGGCCCGAATGGAACACCGCGTGCGCCGCCTCCGGGTCGACCCAGATGTTGTATTCGGCAGCCGGCGTGATGTTCCCGACGGTGCAGGCCGCGCCGCCCATGACGTAAACCTGTCTCACCTTCTCGGCGATGTCAGGCGCGCGGCGCAAAGCCATGGCGATATTCGTCAGAGGACCCAGCGTCACCAGCGTGTATTCGCCCGGATGCGCGCGGACCAGGCGCGCCAGCGCGTCCACGGCGTGCTCTTTTTCCGGCGCGCGCTTCGGCGCCGGATAATTCATTCCACCCATTCCGTCCGGCCCGTGAAAGAAGTACGCGTAAATCGCCTCACGGACCAGAGGGCGGTTGCAACCTACATAGACCGGCGTGTCTTTGCCGCAAAGTTCCGCGATGTATCCCGCATTGCGCGCGCCCATCTCCACGGGAACATTGCCGGATACCATGGTGATGGCGTCCACCTGCACATCGGGCGACCGCAGCGCCATCAGGATGGCCACGGCGTCGTCCGATGCCGTGTCTGTGTCGATGATGAAGCGGCGCATACAAGCCTCCCGGTCCTCGCCCGGGCGCGCGTGTGAGCGAACCCGGCGCGTCGCGATTGATGCAGCGATCAAATGTGACGCAGGAATTTCTCACACTACCAGGCAAGCGGGCAAGGGAGACTGCTTCCGCCGAGATGCCGTTGCCGATGCGGGTTATTCTTGCAGTGACTTTGGGTCGGACTGGTTTTTCGGCGACGTCTTGTTCAGCAGAGCAATCAGTGCGCGGCCTGAGGCAGGCACGCCAACTTTCCCCTGGCGGACAATATCCTTGGCGCTGAGCGAGCGGCCGTACACTTTCCTGTTAGCGCTGCCGTCGGAGCGCAGCGTCGAGCCTTCGAGCGAAATGCCCGCAAATAAGCCGCGCGCCCGAGAATAGCTCAGCACCTCCGCCTGCATCACGATGTCCGTGTCCGCCGCCGCCGCGCGCCCCTTTGGCCCTGCCGCAGCCGCGGCGTCGGCGCCCAGCTTCACCTTGCTGGTCAGGATGGAATTCGCGCCGCGCGGATTCATCACCAGCAGCACGAAATCGGTTGCCGTGCCGCCAAGCTGAATGCCGATATTGCCGCCCTCCAGCGCGAACAGCGCCGGAGCGCTCCACGGCCCGGTGAAATGTTCCCCCGTGCGGCAGGTGATGGCCCCACGCCCGAAGTCGCCGCCGATGCCGATGGCAAATTTCAGCACCGAGGGAATCACAATCACGCACTCCGCCTTATTGAGAAGCTCTTTCGGGATGCCGTCGGGGATATTCAGAATCTCCTTGAATACTTCCGCGCAGGCCTCCAGCCGCTTCTCTTCCCGCGTCTGATCCGCGGCCGGGCACGCAAATGCCAGAAGAACTGCAATTCCTACCAGCAGTGTCTGTTTCATGTTCGTATCTCCAGACCGAAGTTAATCGCGGACGACGAATTCGAGTTGAATTCCAGCAACCTCGATAATGTCGCCGCTCGTGAGCTGAGTCGGATGGAGGACTGGGTGTCCGTTGATGCTGGGAATCTTGTCGCCGGCGCCGAGATAGTAGGAATTGTCCTCGCGCCGGTTGATTTGTGCCGCAGCCTTCGGTGCAAACCAGCCTTTCAGCTTCACCGTGGCCAGGGCCGATTTTCCGATGACCGTCAGCTTGTCATTCAGAGTGTACTCGCGCTGGTCCGTGCGGCCGCCGCGCACAACGAGCGTCGGAATCTTCAGCCTTGCCGGCGCAACCTGGGCGCTTTCTCCAACGGATGCGACTTTCTGGAGAAAGTCGCGGCGCTCCTTAGTATCGAGCATCACCGTCTCGTTGATTTTCGGCGCCGCCGGTTTGGACTCCTGGTAATCGAGCGAGGAAGCGCGTACGTCGCGCGAATCAGTCACCACAATGGTGTGCTTGCCGATGCCGACAGAATCTCCCGGCTTGAGCGTGACCATTTTCACGCGCTGGCCGTTCACAAACGTCCCGTTCATGCTGCCGAAATCCTCTAGCATCAGCCGGCCTTCTTCATTGAACACCCGGGCGTGGTAGTGCGACACCGCGGGATTGTCAATCACCAGGCCGTTGTCTGGCGAGCGGCCGATGCTCACTTCCTTGGCGCCGACAGCGACTTCTTTCAGCACGGAGTTCTCGAATTTCAGTACCAGCTTCGACATCGTCAAACCCTCCCATCAGGATCGATCCTCAGAGCCCTTAAACCAGCGTCCCATACGCGTCAGCGGTCCCCCGCCCTTCGGGGCATTTCGCACCACGACGGCAGTAATGTTGTCCTCACCGCCGGCCTGATTCGCCAGATCCACCAGCCTGTCCGCGGCCTGCTGCGCATCGCCACCTTCGCCCAGCACGGCGGCGATTTGCGCGTCCGACAGCTCACGAGTCAGCCCGTCAGAACACAGCAGAACAGTGTCGCCATCGAGCAACAGCTGTTCATCCACGTCCACGGGAACATTTTCATCCACGCCCAACGCACGGGTCAGGACATTCTGGAGCTTGCTGCTCCCCGCTTCCTGCTCGGTCATCGCGCCCCGGCGCACCTGCTCGGCTACGAAGGAATGATCTTCAGTCAATTGCTGGAACTGACCGGCGCGCAGCCGGTAGGCACGGCTGTCACCTACATGCGCCACGCTGATGCGCTCGGCGGTCAGCCAGATGGCCACAACGGTTGCCCCCATTCCTTGCAATTCTTTCGATTTCTGCGACTCCTGGTAGACGGCCAAATTCGCGGCGCGCACGGCATTGGCCAGGCGATTCATCGTGTCGCTGGCTCCCTCCGCGTGCTCTCCGGTGCTGGAAGCTCCCGCGCTAGCGTGACCATCCCTGCATTGCGCCACAATCGTTTCCGTCGCCAGCCGGCTGGCCACTTCCCCGCAGGCCTGCCCGCCCATGCCGTCCGACAGTACGAACAGGTTCAGTTCCGGCGCCAGGCAGACGCTGTCCTCATTGTTTTCGCGGACGCGGCCCGCGTCGCTGCGCACTGCGTAGTCCAGTGTCATGCCCTGACACAGCCCCCAAGTTAGCGTTTCACCTAACCAGACACTATTGCTTCGGATTGTAATTCGCCAGTGGCGCAGGTATCGCACGCACGCCTTTGAATCCCTGTGAATTCAACCATTCCATGACGCTCGGAACGCGTTTGGCGCCGAACGGCCCGGCAAAAACAACGAATCCTTCTCCTCCCGCCCCGTGCTTGGGAATAATGGAAACCGGCAACCCCAGATCCTCAATTTTCTTTGCGGCTGCCTGGGCTCGATCTTCTTTCTGGAATCGTCCGATCCACAAATATCTCGAGCCACTTGGATTCGGCGGCGTGTCCGGCTCCGGCTCGTGAAATGCCTTGTCCGCGCGCTGCTGCACAGCTTTTGGTGCTTCGCCGTTCACGGCTTGCGCCGGCGCCTGCATAACCGATGCGGCAGCTTTCGGTGCAGTTGCAGGAGCCGCGGCCGGAGGTTGAAGCTGCGGTTTGGCTGCGGCGTGTTTGGCGCCCGCAGATTTCGCAGTCGCAGGAACCATCGGCCTTGCATCACCCGCGGCAACTTCAGCAGGCCGCGGTGCTGGGACATTTAACGCGAATTCCGGTGGCTTCGGGGCAGCAAGGTGTGACGGCGGCGGAATCTCTTCTACCGACTTCCCAACCGCGGCCCAATGTAGCCCGCCCAGTGTTGCGAGCACCGTGCCCGCACCCACTAAAGCCCATAGCAAGCCATGGGTTCGTCGTGGCGCCTGCTTTTCCGGAGCGGGCGCGACCGGCATCAGCGTTGGAGTGTGACTGGAAATTACACGCGGCGAAGGTGCAGATGCGGCAGCAGTTGCCGCAGAAAATTGTGAGCGCAGCACGCTTTCGAGTTCCGCGACGGATTGGAAGCGCTTGGCTGGATCTTTCTCGAGACATTTCAGAATGGCGCGCTCAATGACCGCAGGTATCGTGGGATCCACTTCGTGCGGAGGGGGCGGCAACTCCCGAATCTGCTTCAGCGCGACGGCGACCGCAGTATCCGCCTGGAAGGCCTGTGAACCGGTGAACATTTCGTACAGCATCAAACCCAGCGAATAGATGTCCGTGCGGTAGTCCACGGATTTGCCGGCGACCTGCTCCGGCGCCATATAGGCGGGAGTACCGACCATGGAACCGGTCAGCCGCGTCAGCGACTCCATCGAGCGCGCGATCCCGAAATCCATGATTTTCACGTTGCCCTGCCCGTCGATCATCACGTTTTCGGGTTTCAGATCGCGGTGCACGATGCCCTGCGCGTGTGCCTCCTTCAGCCCCGAACAGATTTGCTGTGCCACACTTATGGCCTTGCGCGGCGGCAATCCGCCAAAGCGGGTCAGCACGGAGCGGAGGCTTTCGCCTTCCACAAATTCCATCGAGGTGTAAGCGATCCCGCCAATGCGATTGAATTCGTGCACGCGGCAAACATTCTTGTGCGTGATTTTGCGGGCAAACAGGAGCTCATTCTTGAAGCGGTCCATCATGGCCTGGTCGGAAGCAATCTCCGGCTTCAAAAGCTTCAGCGCCACCGTCTCGCCAGTTTCGCGGTCGCGGGCCTTGTAAACGTTGCCCATGCTTCCATGGCCAGCTTCGCCAAGAATGTCATATCGCTGGCCAAGCGCCGCCAGGCTGGCGGTGGCAAGCTGCGGCGGCGGAGACACCGAACCACCATTCGTTCCGGTGATAAATGCGGAAGGCTCAGGGACCTCGCTCAGCAGCACCGTGTCCTGGCGCTGGCTTGGGCCCCCGGAGGCGCCCGATTCCGGACTGGTCGACTTCGGATTCGCAGTATCAGTCATCGCGTACTTCCAGAATAGGGGAGAAGCGCAATTCCTGCAGGGGAACGCGCCGAACGTGTATGGAAAAAGTATCTGGTACGCTGTGTCAAACCCTGGGGCTCGCCAGCTGCCGGGGATACCCGGAATGGACCCGCCTAATTGCCCCCATGAACGGCCTCCGGTCTGACCTAGCGCGCAGCTGCGGGGCTTCCCGGCTGAATGGCCGGCGGAATCGAAACCGCCGAAGATCTTGGCCGCGCTGCTAGCGATTGCAACTCCTGCCGGTGAAGAAATGCGAAGAAGTACATCACTACCGCCTGGCTAATCATCGCAATGAACCAGATTCCAGCAGCCTGGTTCCAGGAAGCCGTGTCCAGCAGCAGCACGCGCACGGGCACAAATATGGATTGGAAGGCGGCCTCGCCCGGCTGCACGCTTACGGGGTTATGCGTGAAGAACAGCGCGAACAGGGCGGTGTAATAGACAAACGCGTACAGCATGGCGCGCACCAGCGGCTTGTTTCCGCGGCGCAAATTCATCCACTGCAAGTACAGCGCGTCGCGGCAAATCCACAGCCCGAAGAACACCAGCCGGAAAAGGAACAGAGAAATGTCGAATGGTTCCGGATGGATATTCCACTGATTCACCGCCGGCCGCGGCTGATTGGCGGCCACCAGCAGCGGGAAAAATCCGGTGACAATAACTCCCGCGAATATGTACGGCGCCGGCCAAAACGCCTCCATCCAACCCAACCCGGCTTCACCCAGCTCCCGCAAACGCCGCCGCGCCCGGTCGCGATTCCGCAGCAGCACCAGCGCCAAGGCGTAAAACGTCGTCGTATTTACCCACATGGAGCTGGTCTGCAGCAGGCCGCCCGTATATCCGTTCATCGGGTAGAGTCCAATGAAAATAAAATTTTGCCAGGCCGCGAATCCCAGCGCCTGCCGAACCGTCAGCAGTTCATACATCGCCGGATCGCGCTTGATATTGCGTTCCAGCGCCAGGATGAACCACGCCGCGAAGGATGCGTAAACAAACGAGAGAAACGGAGTCATCGGCATGGGAATGCCGTAAAAATTGAGGCTATGCGCCGATGACGCAGCCCCGGGCGTGCCGTGCATCATGAAGACGGAAAACCAGGACATCCCGGGCACTCCGGCCACCATCAACAGCACCAGCACAGGTCCGGTGGACAAGGACTTCCGCAGCACCATGGACATCATCAGCGTAAAGGCGTGGAAAGCCAGCGTGCCAAAAATCAGCAGAATCCACGAGTCGATAAGGTCGCCGATGCCCCAGCCGCTGTTCTGCAGCCCCAGCAATGCCGCCGGAATCATGCAGGCCGCAACGAAGTACGCCATCGCCGGCGCGCCCAACAACTTCCCCATGGTCAATTCCAGCGGCGAAAGCCGGGTGATGCGCTGATAGTCAAAAGTATTCAGCTCTTTTTCCCGGCTGACCGATTGCAGGCAGGCCACACCACCGCCGATCAGCAAGGCCAGGGATTGAAACACCAGAACTGTGACGAAATATCCCGATTTCGACGCCGACCCAGTGTTCGACCACAACGCCGGAAGAATGATCAGCGAAAAAATGGCGGTAATCGCTGCGGCCACACCCATGCGCCGCGGGCGCATTTGAATCCGAAGATTCCGCAGCAATTCGGGGTTGCGCAGCAGCATTTCGCCGACGTCGTTCACATCACATCTCCCTTGGTCAGCCGTGAATACACCTGCTCGAGCGATTGCGTGATTTTCTCAACTCCGCAGACCGGCGCGCCCGTGGCCATCAGCGCTTTCATCAACTCAGCCAGCTCGGCGTCGCTTCCGCCAAAAGTGAATTGCGCTCCGGAAGGTTCGTCGGCGTAGGAGGAAACTCGCGGGTGTTGGCTCAACCACATGCGCAAATTGAATCCGGGAGTCGCCAATTTCAGCCGCACGCGCTGCCCTCTCGGCGCTCCGGCAGTTCCCGCGACCACCGATCCCTCCTGCAATATCTTCTCGAGTGGGCCGCACTTGACCAGCTTCCCTTTTTCCAGGATGGCGATGGAAGTGCAAACCTCCTGAAGATCGCCGAGCAGGTGTGAAGTAATCAGAATTGTTTTGCCGGCGTTCTGCAGATCGCGCATCAATCGCTTGAAATCAATGCGTGCCTGCGGATCCAAGCCCGCAGTCGGCTCATCCAGCAGCAGCACCGGCGGATCGTGAATAATCGCGCGAGCGATGCCCAGCCGCTGCTTCATCCCGCGCGACAGCCCGTCAATGAATGCGTCGCGCTTGGTTTGCAGGCCGAGCAGCAGCAGAAGATTGGCAATCCGCGCCGAGATGGAATCATCATGCAGTTTGTAGGCGTGGCCGAAATAATCCAGGTACTCCCACACCATTAAATCGTCGTAGAGCGCAAAGAAGTCCGCCAGGTAGCCGATAAATTTCTGCGCGTCTTCCGGGCGTTTTTCCACGTCCACGCCGTTCACCAGCACGCGCCCGGACGTGGGAACCAGCAGGCCACAAAGCATCTTCAGCGTGGTGGTCTTCCCCGCTCCGTTCGGTCCGACCAGACCATAAATCTCCCCGGCCGGAATCTCCAGGCTCAAACGGTCGGCCGCGACCACCGGACCGCGATCGTCGGTTCCTCTGGCTATGTCGTATTCCTTGGTCAGGTTTTCAATGCGGATCATGGCGACTGTTTCGAGTGTGCGGGCGCAAATATGGGCCGTCAATTAACTGATAGGAATTTGTGTCGCGAGAGTCAAATCGTCTGGCCATTCGGACGATCCTCAAACCAATCCTGGCGGACTATAAGCCTCAGGAATTCAGCCGTTTGGGCCCGCTCACAAATGGATTGGCGCGCTCATAGAACCGCAGCGGCCGGTGGGCATCTTTCGTGATCCCGATGCGTACGCTCACCCCAATCCGCCCCACCGGACGCACCGGTGTTCCCAACCAAAGTGGTCCCGTGCCACACAGATCCTGCGCATCGAGACGAGGAGTGATGCGCAGCGCCGCAGCCAGCCGGCCGGGCCCACGCGCCAGGTCGAGCATCCGGGTGGTCTTGCGGTGCTGTTTCATCCATTCAATTCCTTCGAGCGGTTCCATGGCCCGCAGCAAAATGCCGGAGCCGACACCCGCCGCCTCACTTGAAACATTCAGCATGTAGTGCGCCCCATAGCAGAAATAAACGTAGGCGTGCCCATGGGCGAGAAACAGTGTCCGATTCCGCGGCGTCGGTCCTCGGAACGCGTGGCATGCCGCATCATCCGCCAGGTACGCTTCGGTCTCAACGATCCGCCCGCTCAATCGTCCTTTGGGCAGCTCATGCACGATGGTCTTGCCGATCAAAAAGCGCGCGAGTTTGGCTGTATCGTGTGGGAGCTCTCGTCGGCGAAGACGACGAATCCGTTTAGATTTCATGCGGCCATCTGTTTTTATCACAAGCTCTCTAGTATTGTTGCGCTTACTGTAGAATGCGCGTCAGCGAGCGAGTCTGACCGACCGGGAGGGATCGTGGCGCAAGACAAGGAAACCTCGAAGGATCAGCTTTGGCCGGCCCTTCCGCTGGCTGAATGGAAGGACACCTACGCCACCCTGCACATGTGGACGCAAATCGTGGGGAAAATCCGCCTGGCCTGGTCTCCATACATGAACCACTGGTGGCAGGTTCCTCTCTACGTCAGCGCGCGCGGCCTGACCACCTCGCCAATTCCCTACCCCGGTGGCATCTTCGAAATCGAGTTCGACTTCATCGAGCACGTCCTGCGATTCGAGAACAGTAATGGCTCGACGGAGGTGCTCGACCTCGAGCCGCGCACTGTCGCCGATTTTTACCGCGAGATGATGGACACCATGCGCGCGCTCGGCATCCCCACCAAAATTTGGCCCATGCCGGTGGAGATCCCCAACCCCTTCCGCTTCGATCAGGACACCACGCACGCCTCCTATGATCCTGAATACGCGCACCGCTTCTGGCGCATTCTTTACGCCGCAGAGACCATTCTGAAAGAATTTCGCGGGCGCTTCCTCGGCAAATCCAGTCCCGTTCACTTTTTCTGGGGCAGCTTCGACCTCGCGGTCACCCGTTTTTCGGGACGTCCGGCACCCGGACGGCCCGGCGCCGACCGCATCACCAGTGAGGCGTACTCGCACGAAGTCAGCAGCGTCGGCTGGTGGCCGGGAGCCGGCGGCGATTTCACCGGTCCGATGTTTTATGCCTATGCAGCTCCCGAGCCCGCCGGATTCAAGGAAGCCCCCGCGCGCCCCGCCAAGGCTTTCTACAGCACGCAACTGAACGAGTTTCTTCTGAAATATGATGATGTGCGCACCGCTACAGACCCGCGCGCCACTCTGCTTGATTTTTGCCAGAGCACCTATGAAGCCGCAGCAACACTTGGCGCGTGGGACAGGCCGGCCCTTGAACATGGCATTGCCAATGCCGCCGGATAGCCGCTCGAAAACTTCATTATTTTGAAATCCACCGGTCGCCCCGCTGCATCCAAAACCGTACCGACCGGCACGGTCAGTCCACGTCGGAATCCAAGTTCGATGGGAGATGGAGCCAATGAGCCGAACCGACGAGACTCTTGCTGCAAATCAAGAATACGCACGAGAATTTCGATTGGGACACTTGCCCATGCCGCCCGCACGAAAGCTTGCCATCGTGGCCTGCATGGATGCCAGGATGACCGTTGAGACCATGCTGGGACTACAAACCGGCGACGCCCACATCATCCGCAATGCCGGCGGCCTGGTCACCGAGGACGCGCTGCGTTCCCTGGTCATCTCACAGCAATTGCTGGGCACCGAAGAAGTCCTGATCATCAATCACACCGATTGCGGCATGCTGACTTTCAAAGACGATGACCTGCGCAGTAAATTGATCGCTCAAACGGGCACGGACACCGTAGCGCCGGCGCATTTCCATGCTTTCGCCGACGTAGAGGAAAATGTGCGGAAACAAATTCAGAGAGTCATCTCGCACCCCTGGACTTCAAAAACTATTTCCGTGCGTGGATTTGTGTACGACGTGAAGTCCGGGCAATTGAAGGAAGTGAAATCAGGCCTGGCAGCTGCCGGCGTCTAGGAAATCAGTCGCCGAGGTTCTGAAGGGAGACGGGCAGAACGGCCTTCCTCGGTCGAAAGCGCGCGTGTGCGCTCCATCCGGTGACGCTCCAGGAAATGCCGTTGTGCGCGCCTGCCCCACGTATGCACAAAATAATAATTCAGCGTCCCACCGACTCCGGCGCTGAGAATGGGTATCAGCCTCCCGCTCCATTTCTCGGCTACTTCTGCTCCCACTTTCGCGGCGATTCGGTCAATTACGCGTGGGACCAGCTTCTCCACCGCCTGCTTTTCGAAGAATTCACGACCCAGGTCCAGGCCCGCCGCGCTCGCGGCTGCCAGCCACAGCTCGGTCACTTCGTCTTCTGTTGAATACTCAAACCCGTAAATCAGGCTGAGCCGTTGCAGCATTCGAATGGTAATGGCGGAGAGAATCCCCATGTCCGGCAGAATCGTTAGCAACCCTCCGAATCCGAGTCCGGTGCCCTCGAGCGCCGCTGTCCTTTTCGCCGACCGGATCACGCGCTCGGCTATCGGATGGAGGGTCCGTTCATCCATCGCCAGCATGTCCGACCACTCCCGAATCGGCAGCCGGTACACACGCCGCACGTGCCGCAGATAACGCGCGGGATCCACCTGCACGTGAAAATACGCACGGCGGAATCCGGCCCGCAGCGCCGACTGCAAAGCCTCGGGAAGGATCGCGGATTTTCGCTGTCTCGGCATCAGTTCCCTTCAGCCAGTCACTGGTCCCGCAGAAGCCTCATCTAGATTATGCCGCCGATACTAGCTGCATCCAAATTTTAGCCTCGGTGATGGGGCATGGGTTCAGGAATGTCATGCGAGCCGCCGGGTAGGCAACGCCCACTCCGGCCGGGTCGCGGTTGACTTGTTTACACTGCACGGCCTAAGATGCGCGGCTCCGGCAGGTTTTCTGTGCCGGCCCCGGAACCGTTGTTCGAAAGGCCGCCTATGTCAGACTGGAAATATGCGCAGTTGGATCGCGTGGACGAGTTGGCGGAGATCAGCCACTACTCGATGGTCAAGCACGAAGAGGGACGCGACACTGAATTCCTTATCACCGTCAAGGAATTCGTCAGCCCTCCTGCGGGCCAGCACTCGAAATTCTTCGCCCAGGCGGACAAGCACGTAAATCAAAAGACGGCTGCGATCCTGCCACACGGCTGGGGCGATTCGCTGCTGAAAGCCCTGGCCGACTGCATGCGCATGATTCGCCAGTTTCCCTACGAAGCCTAGTTTGTTTTGCTTGACGCACGACAACTGGCGGCGTAATTTCCAGTGATTCTGAATTGTGGAGCAGATTTGGAATCAATCTTAAGTCGGGGTAAGGAAATCATCTCGCAATGAAACTGACCCAACGGCAAGCCAAACCCGGATTGGTCGTGGTTGAGCTCAGCGGCCGCATTTCCATGGGCGACGATTGCGCCGAAATTAATCAGACCGTCGAGGATCACGTTGCGCAGGATCAAAAACACTTCATTTTCGACCTGACCGGTGTCCATCACATTGACAGCGCCGTCGTCGGCCAAATCGTCAAGTCCCATTCCCGGCTGGTGCGCTCGGGTGGCAAGCTGCGCATCGCCGGCGCCGCCGGAATGGTCCACGGCGTCCTGAAGCTCACTCAGGTGTCCAACGTAATCGAGATGTTCCCTACGGCCGCCGCTGCTTCCGAAGGCTTCCCGCCCAACTCCTGAATTCCTGCCGAGCCTCCTTCGGTAGCTGACATTTCCTTATGCCCATCTCCGAGGAGTAATTCTCCCCGGTGATTGCTTTATCGACTATGTCGGCGTTATAGTGTTGCCAGCGTTTTAGCGTGCGACCGCCCCTGCGTGCTTCGCAGACTTCTGTAACTTCAGGAGAATATCCAATGAATAGGAAAATGCTGCTCAGGCTAACTTTGCTTGCTACGTTCATCGCCCTGTTCATGCTGTCTATTTCTCCCGCACACGCTCAGAGTTCTGGTTGTCTTGCTCATCATCCCCGGTATGCCCAAGGCACCTTTGAAGTGAAGTACGACGCCGACTGTACCGGACACGACGAGCCGGAGCTCGATCCTCTCTCGAATGCGCCAGGCTCTGCCCGCGATTTGACCTGGACGGCGGTTCTTCCGAAGGGCGGCGCCTTCTCTGTTTCTGCCACAGGCCCTACATTCTGGTTCGGCGGTACGGTGACGGATCCTAAGAGCCTCTTCGGCCAGTCTTTCGTTGAGTTACAGTTTTATCCGGATTCGATTCTCACCAGTTGCGCGCAAAGCGGAGGCTTTATCGTGAAGTTTGCCGCGGACACTTATTCAGCGTGCTCCCCGGTGTTCCGGCTTACTTCCACCGGCCAGAAAGGCGTGTTTCACGAGACGGCCGCATTCAACGCCATGCTCACCGATGGGACCGGCCCGAATAATCCTTTGATCATGCACGCCGGCGATACCATCACCGTGCATTGGTTTACGACGCCGGCACAAGACGGTTTTCACGTTACCGTCACCGATCTCACCTCCGGCGGCTCAGGCACTATTGTGTTGAATGCCAGCGACGTTGGCCCGATGATGCCCGCATTCGACACCCAAATACTCGGCAATGCCCTTGGGTGGGGCCTTGTGTTTGACACGCCCAATTCCTTCGTTTGGGAAATCGGCCATGAATCCGTTTTTACCGGCAAAGGCGCATTTTGCGTGCCCGGGCAGACGGGCTGCGAGTCCTATGACGCCCCCGCCTGGGCTGGCACTTCGCCGATTCAGATCAAATCCGTGACCTTCGGCGACGGCTCGCAGGCGAAACAATGGGCGTCTGTAAGCGATCAGGGCGGCAAGGCCGAAGTCCTGGCCACTTGCAGCGTCTACGGCGGACCTCTCTGCATCTACCCGTGGTACACGCTAGGAACCAGCGGCTTCCACTTCGGCGTGGATTTCCCGGACAACATCAAGGACTTCGGTCAGGCGAATCAGTATCAACAGACGCTTCAATGCGGAGGCCCGTTTGGCCCCAATAGCACGTATTGTGCAACAGTGCTGAAATAATTGCGCCGCCGGACGGCGGAGATCAGCGTCCTAGAACGCCACATCCTTGATGTGCGTGGCGATGAACCAGCGATTGCCGAAGGGGTCCTGCACCCCCGAATTACGGTCGCCATAGGGCTCGTCCCGCGGCTCGCGTAGGGAGGTAGCGCCCGCCGACAACGCGCGGGCATACACCTTGTCGGTGTCGGGCACATACACGTGCATTGTCATCGGCATGGGCTGATATTCGCCGTGCGCATCGCTCATCTCGACAATCGAATCACCAATGCGCATCTTGACATGCAGAACGGTGCCGTCCGGCGCGTCAAATCGCTCGACGGTTTCCGCCTGGAATGCCTGTTTCAGAAACTCAATCATCTTTCCAGCGTCGCGCGGTTGGAAGTACGGCGTCACCGCACGAAGTCCTTCCGGCGTCGGCTCGTCGCCAAGGGGCGTCCCCAGGTACCAGTGATTGCCGAATGCGTCCTTGACGAACGAGCCGCGTTCGCCATATTCCTGATCGGCCGGATCATGCTTCGAAATTCCGCCCGCCTTCACCGCCTGCGCGTGCACCGCATCCACATTCGGCACGTACAAGTGGATTGTGCCCGGCAGCGGTGGGAACTCCGGCGTGGCATCGGCCAATTCTACGATGCAGTCAGCAATCGTCACTTCGGCGTGCATGATCAGATCGCTTCCCGGCTTGGCCACCCGGAATCGCTCCGTCGCTCCGAAGGCGCCTTTCAAGAAGTCAATGAACCCGGCTGCCCCCGGAATGATGATGTACGGTGTGACACTGTGGAATCCTTCGCGAATGTGTTTCACCGCTGTTGAGGCCATCTCTGCTCTCCTTTGCAGTTCAGTTTTCAATCGTGTCCGGAAATCTTCGTCAGGCAGCCCGCGCAACTCCCGCGCCACCCGCACCAGCGGAGCAATTTTCGCGCTCGCGCGTGGTAGCGAAGAATCCTGGCTGGCCAGCAGCGCGTCCACGGCGCGGTCGAGTTGTCCGTTCAGCGTGATCTTAGCCATTTCGTTCACCCCGCTTGCTGCCCAGTTCCCCGCGCAATTTCGCAAGAGCCCGGAATTGCAGCTGCCGCACCGCCCCTTCGGACCGCCCAAGCGCGCGGGCAATTTCCCCAACGCTTTTTCTCTGCCGCAAAACGCATCAGGACCACCCGCCGCTGGTCATCCGGCAGCCCACGCACCAGGCGGAAGAGCAAAGCGCGGCTCTCGGTATCCTGCGCGGGCTCAGTCACGATTGCAGATTCTTCAGGCGTTGGTTTTCCCCGCTCGCGGGCCTGCCGGCGCCACCGGTCGGCGATGGCGTTGGCCGCAATCCGTATCAACCAAGCCGCAAAAGGTACGCCGCGCCACTCAAACTTTTTGATATTCGCGAGCGCCTGCTGAAACACTTCGGAAGTGAGGTCTTCAGCCTCCTGCCGGCTGGACGCACACCGCGACACGAACGCATACACACGCTCGAAATGAAGCTCGTAGAGATCCGCGAATCGCGCAGGATTTCCCTGCGCCGCCGCGACTAGATCTCGCTCGTCCGGTACGGTTTTCAGCGCCGCCAAACTTTTCTCCGCAATGTGCCCGTTCAATAACATAAACCGCGCAAAAGCCAAAACGTTACGCGGCTGTCCGTATATGATTGACGCGAAGGCCTTTGCCGCCCAGACCGTGCTATAAGAAATCACGCCAACCAAGCGCAATTTCAGTTTAGAACTTTGGTCCGATACCCACTGGTACCTCGGGACTATAGCTCTCCCACGTGCCCTCTCCGTATATTTGCGCAGTCAATGATTGGCAATTTCTGGAGGTTGCAAATGGCGACCGCGGTTCAGGCACCTCGCCCGAGCGCTTCATCTCGAAAATCGACCGAGACCGAACAGGCTGCCGCGGGCAAGGATGCTCGCCGCCGCGAGCGCATCAAACTTCGCCTGCCCGTGCAGGTACGTCCCTTCGACGCGCGATTCATTGATATCGAAGACGTCGGGCAAGTCGTGGATTTCACTCGTGACGGCCTCTATTTCGTCACCTGCATGCCCCATTATCTGGTTGGCATGCGCCTGGTGGTGACCTTCCCATTCGGCGAACAGGCTTCCGCGCATCACCGGTTTCTCGCCTCCGTGGTGCGGCTGGAGATCCTCGATGGGGGGCAAAGCGGCGTCGCGGTACAGTTCCTGGTCTAACTTCCGCCCTTTCAACGTTCCCGCGCCGTGGTTTACCTTTGGGCAAGCCGCTCGGGATTGCACTTGTAGGCCTCTGGAACCAGCAGAGAAAATAGATTGAGCACCTCCAATCGCCCGCCACTCGGGGGAGCACATTCCACAGGGCGGGCAGGCAGGGACAAAAGATGCATGAGCATGGGCACAATAAGCGCTCGCAGTACGGCGCGGCAGACCCCAACGTTGCGGTAAAAGACGCGGAACGCCGCGGTACCACGCGCCACATGGTCACCATGGGCGCAGATGTCGTCGAGTTCAGCTCCGGCGCGCGCTTTTCGACGCGCACCACCGATCTGGGTACCGGCGGCTGCTTCGTGGACACCACCTACCCGTTTCCGGTCGGTTCCAAAGTGCAACTGAATCTCCACAAGGGAAAATCGAGTTTTGAAATTCTTGGGACCGTGGTGTATTCGCAGACCGGTCTGGGCATGGGCATCGCTTTCGATCAGATCAGCCCCCAGCAGCAACTCGCGCTCGCCGAGTGGCTCTCGGAAGTAACCGGCGAACGAATTCCTGTTGCCGAAGCGGTCCAGCGGCCGAAAAGAGCGGAGGATTTTCAACGCCTCGCGCAATCAGCCGCGCTGGTCCGCTTGGTCCGCCTGCTCATCGGCAAGGGCATGTTGACGGAAGCGGAAGGCGCCTCGGTGCTATACGAACCGGTCCTCTAGCTGTTGTGATTTGACTGGGCGGTCTAGGATTTAGGCAACCACGGGCCTGCGTCTTACTTGGGAGAGATGGCAAGGCAATGAAGAAGAAGCGACTTGGCGAATTGCTGCGCGAGCGAGGCCAGGTCTCCCCCGCCGATTTAACCAAAGCCATCGAAGAACAACAGGGCAAGCTCACTCATCTGGGTGAGTTGATGCTCGAGCGCGGGCTGGTGAAAAAGAACGATCTGGCAGCGGCCCTCACCGAAATTACCCGCGTCCCGTATGTCGATTGCGAAAATATCGAAGTCGATCCCGAAGTTCTGAAGCTTCTTCCGCACTCGGTAGCACGGCGGTGCTGCGTCCTGCCCATCGTCTGCCAGGGAACCAAGCTCGTGACCGTCATGGCTGAGCCCCAGAATCTTCACACCATCGACGAGCTGCGCTTCATGACCGGCATGGATATTGTCCCGCGCTTTTCTTTCCGTCCTGATATTGACGCCGCGGTGGAAAGATTTTATGGCGCGGCCGAAGAAGCCGAAGCTGCCGTTGCCGATGCTATTGCTCCTGCCAGCGAAGATCCCGGCATGGAATTTATTTCGTCCAGCTCCCTGCAGCGCAATATCGAGGCCATGCAGGAAATGCAAGCCGAGCTGCTCAACAAGAGCACGCCGGCGGTGCGCCTGGTTGCCTCCACCATTAGTGCGGCCGCCACGAAACAGGCCAGCGACATTCACATTGAGCCGCAAGCCACCGACACTGTTATCCGCCTCCGCGTTGACGGCATGTTGCGCGATTTTCAGCGTGTCCCCCGCTCGCTGCAAAATTCCGTCGTCTCGCGCATCAAGATTCTTGCCGACATGGACATCGCCGAACGCCGCGCCCCGCAGGACGGCCGCTTCATGGTCAAAATATCGGGCAAGAAAATCGACCTGCGCGTTTCGACGCTGCCCACGCAATATGGCGAGAAGGTTGTGATGCGATTGCTCGAAGCGGACGCGCCACGCCAGAATTTCGCCGCCCTCGGCCTGGCTCCTGAAATTGCCGACGGTCTCACGCGCATCTTAGGCCTGCCACAGGGCATGCTGCTGGTCACCGGCCCCACCGGGTCCGGCAAGAGCACCACTCTGTATTCCTCGCTGCACCTGGTGCGCAAGCCCACCGTCAACATCATCACTGTCGAAGATCCTGTTGAATATGCTGTGCCCGGATTGAACCAGGTGCAGGTGAACACCAAGGCGGGGCTCACGTTTGCATCCTGCCTTCGTTCCATCCTGCGCCAGGACCCCAACGTCATTATGGTCGGTGAAATCCGCGACCGCGAGACGGCGGAAATCGCGCTCAAGGCCGCGCAGACCGGCCACTTGGTTCTCTCCACGCTGCACACCAACGACGCCGTCTCAGCGGTCACGCGTCTGCTCGATCTCGGCATTCCCGGATTCCAGATCGCCACTTCCGTCAGCGGCATCATTGCCCAGCGCCTGGTGCGCCGCCTGTGCTCCTGCCATCACGTATTCCCGATGAGTTCCGAGTACGCCTCACGCCTGCTGCAGGCCGGCATTCTCAATCCTCCCGCCATGCAGCACTCGCCCAATGGCTGCGATGATTGCGACTCTACGGGATACAAGGGCCGCATCGGCATTTACGAAATTCTCCTGCTCGACGATTCCATCCGTGGCGCGGTCCGCTCTGGCGGCCGCAACGATGAAGTTCGCACTCTCGCTCGCAACAATGGCATGAAGCTCATGCAGGAATACGCCCTCGACCGTGTCCGGGAAGGATTGACCACCCTCGACGAAGTCCTGCGTGTTGTCCCGTTCGAAGCCATCCATGCCACCTACTGTGCCGCTTGCCATCGCGAACTCGCTTCCGCTTTCATCTTCTGCCCTTATTGCGGCGAACGAAAAACCGGCGCAGAGCCGTCGCATCCTGCGCAAGCCTCTCTGGTGAGGCAAGGAGCCGAGGAGGAATGAGCTCGCCCAAGAATGGCAACGGCCACAAGAAAGAGTGGACCTCAGCTCGCCTGGCCCCGCGTCTGCCCAGCTTGCGCGACCTCTCTGTCGACTACGAAGGCTTCAGCGAAGAAGTCGTCACCCGTCCGCCTGACGTCAGCACCCGCGGCATGTTCATCAATACCAGCCGGAATTTCCCGGAGGGCGCGGTTCTGAACGTCCGTTTCCGTTTGGCTCTCACCGGGGTGGAGATTCGTTCCCGATGCGAAGTGCGCTATTGTATTCCAGGCCTTGGAGTTGGCGTCGAATTCGTGGATATTTCCCCGGAATTCGTTCGCGCCATTGAAAAAGAGTTCAAATTGGGAATTGCACGATCAACTCGCCGGAAATCCCGCAGCAGCAAGTAGTTGCACGCCCAGTTCTAGGACCAACGATTCATTCTGGTTGGGCATCATTTTCCCGAGGTAGGAAAAAATTCCACGCTAGAACGCCAAATTTCCGCATAGTACTTCACCGTAAGTCCTCTCTTTTCTGTAAGTATTAATTCCGTTGCATTCTTGGCCACCTCCGTGCATCCAAGTTTGCAGAGGTGCTATATGGGCGAGCGCAGAAAGGCACGAAGGTACGAAATTTACCTCCCGGTCCAGGTCTGCCTGCCGCGCCAACGCCCCGCCGAGTTCTACACCGGCCAACTTCGTGACGTCTCTCGCTCCGGTATCTACTTCCATTCCCACGTCCCGCTTGAGGCTGGCTCTGGGGTTGAGTTGACGTTTTCTCTTCCAGCGGAGCGCGATCGCGGCATGTCCGTGTTGGTCCGCGCCAGCGCCAAGGCCATCCGTGTTTCCGAACTTCCCGGCGAAATCTCCCCGCTTTACGGCATCGCAGCAGCCATTGATCGTATTGATTTTGTCCGCCCCGTGGTTTCCTCCGCCGCTTAACGTTGAGCACTTCCAAGCTGCTTCAGACTTTCTCGATTCGCGTTTAGAATGCGGTGTGGGCTTGTCGCTCTCGGCCAACCATGCCTCCTGACTCTGACTCCAACTCGAATGTGAACAAAATCCTGGACCTGGAGCGGCTGGTGCTTACGGCGCTCTGCGCTTCAGTCGGCCTGGGTGGACGTCGAGAGTTGATTTTGTCTGCCCTCTCGCGTCACCAGTGGCGCGCCCCGGAGCATCGTGTCGTTTACGAGGCGCTTACGCGTATGCCAAGCGCGGATCCCGGCGCCATCTGCGCGGAGCTTCCCGCCATGGCTACTCGCATGGGATTTCCGGACGTTGATTGGGACGCATACTTTCTGCCCGGTGCAGACCCGGCCGCGACCGAGATTGAAGAGCTCATCAAACGACTTGCTGCCGCTTGTGCCGGCGAACCCGCAGAGCCATGAATGCGCGATTGCTGAAATGGCTGACCCTCGCCGATGCCACCCTGCTGCCGGTCTATGTGCTGCTCTTCATCTGGCGGCTCCAGTTGTACGCGCGTTGGAGCTGGACCATCATCCTCGTCTGGGTCGTCGCCAGTTTTCTGCTTCATCGTGACACCCCGAAGACACTGGGGTGGCGCGCCGATAACCTGTGGCCAGCAACAAAGCAGGCGATCCTGGTGCTGGGCGCCATGGCGCTGGGCCTCATATTGAGCGGCCTCGCGCTCGGAGCGCCCCGGCAACTGCCCCCTTACCTCGTCCGCTGGTCGCGATTTGACGGATATCTGGCCTTCTGCGTGATGCAGCAAGTAGCGCTTAATTCCCTTTTCCACAACCGAATGCTTTCACTTTTCGGCTCCGCGGACGCCGGCAATGCCGTGCCACTCGCGACAACTTCGCAAAATCTGTGGCGGCCCTCATTTCTCACCGGAACGTTGTTCGCCATCTGCCACTGGCCGAATCCGGTGCTGCTCCCGCTCACCTTCATCGGAGGCACTGCGATGGCTTGGCTCTTCGCCCGCCATCGCAACATCATTCCCCTGGCCATCGGCCAGGCAGTTCTCGGAGCCCTGATTTTCTGGGCCTTCCCTATCGCTTGGCATCACCACTTGCGAGTGGGACCCGGCTATTTCATCTTGCCACGCTGAGGCTCCTCGGTCACCTCTTTACCCATAGGCACAGCTCTCTCTTGCAGATTGAACGTTGCTCCGTTGCTCGGCTTATCCTTGAGGAGTTGGCCGCATTCGAGGCACCGCGCAGGGGAGTAGTCTGTGAGCCGCATCTGGGACGCATTGAAGGTCGCTGAGCGAGATAAGGCGCGCTCTAAGTCATCGGGCAGGGTTCAGCCGGATGGATCTGAACGGCGCAGGAGCAAGCGCCGGGAACAACATGTGCCCGTGTTGATTTACGGCTCCGACGAAACCCGCCAGCCATTCCACGAAGAATCCGAAACCATCGACTTCAATGACGACGGTTGTGCCATCATGCTCGACACACGCGTGGTACGCGGGCAGGCCCTCTTCGTCGTCAACATGCGCAACCAGGCCGAGCGCGAAGGCCGCGTCGTGCACATCGGCAAGAGGAGTCGCGGCAAATACCGTGTCGGCGTGAATTTCCTCATGCCCGGCACCAATCCCATGCTACCCGGCCACGAGCCGGATTTCTGGCGCAATTCTTAGCTCACTCGACCGTCCGACTTCATGCGCTAAACTCCAGATATTCCTCGGCCCTAAAACTCTTCCCTCGATAAGTGTGCAGAGGTATAAAGGTCTGACGAACTGATCCAGCGGCGCCGGACGTCCTTGGGAAATGCAGTTCAACAACACACTGGATGGGAGAGCAATCGTTTGGCGGTCGAACGGAGATATCTCAATGAAATGGATAACGCGTCAGCACGTCAAGGTAGACCGCGTCGCCTGCCCCTGGCTCATCAAGAAGTTCGTAGACCCGGAGGCCGAATTCCTTTTCCTCCCGGCGGACCAAGTGATGCCCGAAGCGCACCGATTGAGTGCCACGCCCTACGATGTACCGGACGTCGAGCTCGGCCACCACGGCAAGGAGTGCTCCTTCGAAGCCATTTTGAAAAAGTACGGACTCGCGGCGGATCCCGCGTTTGCCCTGCTCGGCAAAATCGTCAACGGCGCGGACACCGACAATAACCTCTGGAATCAGCCCGAAAGCCCGGGATTGAAAGCCGTCGCGGAAGGTTTCCGTCACTTGGGCTTCAAAGACGACCACGAAATCAACGCCGCCGAATGGATCGTCTACGATGCCCTGTTCGCCTACTGCCAGCAGGTCACGGTCAAGCAGGCGCAAGCGGCAGCCAAACATTGATCCCATTCCCGGCTGATCATCCCGGCAGCGAAAACTTGGAGCGCCCCATCCCCAAATCCACTCCCGCCACGATGTCCCAACGCCTCGCCGGCTTTCTCAGCTTCGAACGCAATGTCGGCGCGGCCTCCGGCGCTGTATTTCTCCTCGGCCTCGGCGAAGAACTGTGGAAAAAATATCTCCCGAAATATTTGGAATCCCTCGGCGCCAGCGTCCCCGTCGTTGGACTTTTCGGCACTGCCGAAGATTTCTTCGACGCCATGTATCAATATCCCGGCGGCTGGTTCGCCGACCACTGGGGCCGCCGCAAAGCCTTTCTCACTTTTCTCGCCGCCGCCGCAGTTGGCTACCTGATTTATTTCCTCAGCCCCTCCTGGCCCTACCTGTTCCTCGGACTCGCCTTTGTCATGGTCTGGCAGTCCATGGGCTCGCCCGCCATTTTCGCCACCATCGGTGATGCCCTGCCGGCCGAGCAGCGCGCCATGGGCTTCACCGTCTACTCCATCTTGAAGCGCGTCCCCATGGTCATCTCTCCGCTCGTCGGCGGGTTGATTATCGCCGCCATGGGAATTCGGTCAGGCATTCGCGCGGGGCTCAGCATCACGCTCCTGCTCGCGCTCGTCTCCGTCCCGCTGCTCCTGATGATGCGCCTCCCGCCGACCTCCGGCGATTCCGTCAAAATTCAGGGTGTCTGGAAATCATTCCACGCCGTGCTGAAACGCCTTCTCATCTCCGACATCGCCATCCGCACCTGCGAAGGCATGGCCGACGTGTTCACCATTCTCTACGTCACCAATATTTCCGGCATTCCCATCGCGCGATACGGCGTGCTCGTCGCGGTGCAACTCGCCACCGCCATCCTGGTCTACATTCCCTCCGCCAAACTAGCCGAACGCATCGGCCGCAAGCCCGTGGTCATCGCTACCTTCGTCTGCTTCGCCATGTATCCCATGGCCATAGTCCTGGCGCAAAACTTCACGCAACTCATCGGCGCATTCGTAATTGGTGGGCTCAGGGAAATCGGCGAGCCGGCGCGCAAAGCCATGATCGTTGATTTCGCCGCGCCGCAATTGCGGGCACGCACGGTGGGCCTTTACTACCTGCTGCGCAGTTTCTCCATCACGCCTGCGTCGGCCATCGGCGGCTTGCTGTGGAAAATCCGTCCCTCGGCGGCCTTCTTCACCGCAGGCGCCATCGGCCTAATCGGCACGCTCCTGTTCGCCGCCATGGTGGACAGCAAAGATCACGCCGCATAGCGCCAGTTCAGTATCGCGGCCACAGCCACCCAAACGTCCCCGCCGTCAGGCACGCGAAAACCAATCCATCAAAAGTTTCCTTCAGCACCATGCTCCACGGCTGCCCTTTCCAGATTCCGTTGCTCAGCGTGCCCAGCCCATACGCCAGAAACGCCGCCGTGCCCACAACGCGAAACACATCCGGATACGGCGCGCCGATGCGCACGGTGTGCGCCGCCAGATACGCCACGCCAACTCCGATGATCAAGCAGTACGCAAACCACTCGCCCAGAAACTTCGGCATCGCCGGCGGACCGTTCGGCATCACCGTCATCATTCCCACCGGCCCCTGGTTGTATTTCCCGATGGCCTCCGGCGATTTCATATTCTGGTGCGTGCAGTGCGGGAAAATGTACAGCCCGGGTTTCAAGTTCGCGCCGCGGAGCGCCGCCAGCAGCTTGTCCTCATCCGGCAGCGCCCTGTAGTCGCTCTTATGGTATGGCAGCACCATGTGCATGATGGAGCTGGCGATGAACACAAACACAGCCGACAGCACGATGGGCAGCCAAAGTATGGTCAGGAACGACATTCGCAGCCTCCTAGAATTCCCAGCGCACGAATTAATTTCCGCGCGAGGCGTACGGTAGCACAAACTTCACAGGTCGCAAAAAAACCCGTGTCTTCTAGGGGGTCGGAGCTTTAGCTCCGACATAATCGTTTTGCTTGCGCGGGGCTTCAGCCCCTGAGGAAAGTTCTCCGCATTTTTCCGCAACCTGTTCACTCAGTCTGGTCCTGTCTTCAGCCATCACGCCGCCGCCGGCGCCACCAGCTCGAACGACGACGTCAGCGCAATGGCCTTGTGCAGCGTGCGATACAGCGGGCAATTCATCGCGTAAATCCCGTGCACGCGCTCGACGGTCGTCCGCGCCGCCTCCGGCGCCGCCAATGTCATGGCCACATGAATCCGCCGGATCACCATCACGTTGTCTTCCAACTCCACCTCGCCGGTCACATCCGCCACCAGCTTCCCGTTGCTGGCATCAATTTGACGCGCTTCCAGCGCGCCTCCGAATGTCCCCATCATTCAACCGGCTGTCCCGGCGATCACGTAGTCAATCGTCGCGGCGTGCGGATCGGTCAGCTTCGCCGGGTCCACCTTGTAATGCTTGGCAATCCCGCCGTGAACGCTGAAGGTCACCGGCTGCGGCTCTCCCGGCAAGTAGGCCACGCGAATCGGCCCCACCTTGCGCTCAATCCTCACCTTCGATGTATAGACAACTTCAGACATGCTCGCCTCCTCCATCGCCAGCGTACCGCCGGCTCAAACATACTCCTAGCTAGAGATGAGGGTCGCGAGAATCTGATTCATCCATTGGTCGAGTCTTGATGGTGGGCTTAACGTAAGGTTTCTTGGTTGCCGCCCCGCAACCGCAGCGAGGATTATCAATGGAACCCAGCGCCGATCCTTTCGTAACCACGAACTCGCAACCGCACAGCGGATTCTGACAGCGATACACTTGCCCCTCACGGATGTCAGGTGACAATTGGCCCCCCTATCGGTATTCCTACGTATATGGTGCAACTGGGGGTCAAAACGTTTCATTTTGGAACTGGGCTTAATCCATTGAGGGGACACAGGTTACAGCGCGTCATACGATAGCCCGCCGAAGCCTTGGCGAAGGAGGGCTACAAATTCAAATCCGAATACTTCGCCGCCACCACCTCCCGCGCCCGGTCATACACCTTCGGCGGAGTCTTCCCCCGCGGGTTCGTCCACCGCCCGGGAACAGCCGTCGCGCACTTCGGGCAGCAGCCGTCCTTCAACCGGTTCATCTCCACGTCATGCCACGACCGCTGAATCAACATCGTCCCGCACGACGGGCACGACGTATTCGATCCATCACTAAAGATATTGCCCTCATACACATAGTGCAGCCCGGCTTCGAGCGCGATCCGCCGCGCCCGGTGCAGCGTCTCCGGCGGAGTCCGCGGCTTGTCCTGCAGCTTGAAGTCGGGATGAAACGCGGTGAAATGCAGCGGCACATCAGGCCCCAAGCGCTCCAGGACCCAATCGGCCAGCTTGCGCGTCTCCGCGGGATCGTCATTCAGCGTGGGGATCATCAGGTTGGTCAGCTCGAACCACACATTGGTCTCGTTCTTCAGCCACTCGAGCGTCTCGAGCACCGGCTGCAAATGCGTCAGCGTGATGCGCCCGTAGAAATTCTCGGTAAACGCCTTTAAGTCCACGTTCGCGGCGTCAATGTGGTCGTAGATATCGTGGAAGGCGTCGTAGGTGATGTAGCCGTTCGTCACCATCACCGTGTTCAGGCCGTACTCCTTGGCCGCGGCGCAGATGTCCATGACGTACTCGCCCCAGATGGTCGGCTCGTTGTAGGTGAACGCAATCGTAGGGCAGTCGTTGCGAATGGCCAGCAGCGCCACATCTTCCGGCGGCACGTAGGACGAGCGCACCTGGTCGGCATGCGATTTCGAAATGTCCCAGTTCTGGCAGAAGAAGCAGCCCATGTTGCATCCCGCCGTGCCCATGGAAAACACGCGCGTCCCGGGCAGGAAATGGTTCAGCGGCTTCTTCTCAATGGGATCGAGCTGAATGGCTGCCGGATGCGCGTACCCCAGGCTGTACAGCTTCCCTCCCTGGTTCACGCGGATGAAGCAGAACCCGCCCTGCCCCTCCCCGATGTGGCAGTGCCGCGGGCACAGGTAGCAGTGGACCTTGCCGTCGGGCAGCGTCTCCCACCAGCCCGCTTCATGCAGCGCCTCCGTCTTTTGCAGTATGTTCAGCTCCGGCATGGTGGCTCAGCCTTTGCGGTGATTATACTCCTCTCGTCAGGGCACGGCTTTAGCCGTGCCAAAATGTGTGGGGAACAAGGGGGTTTTAACCCCTGAGGCCTCAGCGGCTGAAGCCGTCCTACTGCCGTCGCGTTCGGCACGCTTAAAAGCGTGCCCTGACGAGGATCTTTTGCCGGCTCAGCCGCGGCTGGCCGCTCCCCGCCGTCATCCCGTAGGGGCACGGCATGCCGTGTCCCTGCCTTCCGCGCTGTCATCCCGACAGAGGCCGCCTTGTGGCCGACGAGGGATCTGCTGTTTCCGCTTTTCTCCTGACCGTTGTAGCGCTGGCGTCCCACCGGCTCTTTGCCTTTACCTTCGTAGCGGCCGCCTTTCCCGCCTCCTTGTGGCGGGTCACGCGACTCTTGCGTGAAGGCGGGCGCCTTTCTCTTTCTTTGTTGGTGTTGCGGCCCCCATCCTGAAAAACATTCAAAACCAGGAAACGACACCCACCTGCCCGAAACAATCCATCCGGCTCCCGATACGAAGAATCGGGGAAAGGTGGCCGCTACATACCCCCTTATCAGCGCCGCCCGCCGTCGTAGCGCTGGCTTCCCGCCGGCCCCTCCCCGCCATTTCCCCGTAGGGGCACGGCATGCCGTGCCCCTACAGTGCGAGATGCCGCCGTGCAGCCGCCCAGTGGAAGGCTGCCGGCTGTTTGCAAACTGGGTACCCCCCGGGGGGAGGGCTTTTTGTACCGATTAGAAAATGACCCCGCCGTTTGTTTTGTTGGGGTTACGGCGATTCCGGTTTCCGGGGTGTTGCGATTAGAACCTCTAATTGCCGGCCGAGAGGGTAACCAGGAAGGTACTCCCATGGGGGAGGGCTTTTTGTATCGATTAGAAAGTACCACCGCCGTTTGTTTTGTTGGGGTTACGGGGGATTCTATTCGCACGGTGTAGTGATTAGAATTGCAGTGGCTAGTGGCGAGCGCTGAGTGACCAGTGACCCCCGCCGGCAAGGCCCCCTCTTCCCACAGCGTCCCTCGGGAGGCAAGAAACGTCCCTCCCGCTGGTCGCTCCCATTCGGCAAGCTCTCCTCGGCCATGCTCCCCTCCCGCCGCGGCGGGCTCGGGACAGGCGGGGCACGCCCGCGAGTGCAGCTTGACATTCCCAAATTGGAACGGAAGAGGGTCGCTTGGCGCGGTGGCTCTCGGTGGGTATCCGGCTGAATTCATGGCCCATATTAGCATAAGAGTAACCGCTTGTCAAGGAAGGAATAAGTCGTGGCAGGTGTTGGAGTTGAAGATCCCTATGGATTCCCAGCAAAGGCACTGAGAGCCTGGGTTACTGCCAAGGCCTGCAGGCAGACGCATCGTGGAAAAGGGTTGTTTAGGCAGCAGTCCGCACGATTATTCTGTCCGAACTCTGGCTGCCGCCGGTCGGTATGCCTGTTGCCCTGCTAAGAGCTTCTCTATCTTACTTGTAAACGCGGCAAGCAACTCAGGGCGAATCCTCCCCTGCATGGCTTCGAGTAGGATTTTCGCCGCCTTTTTCCATCTCTCTCCTGTATCAATTTTGATTTCGAGAAATGATTCCGAATTGCCGGGAATACAATCAATCCCTAGCGTACTCTGATTTCGTGCTTGGTTGATCAAAGCAGCTATCCCATCTTGTTTTATCTTCTCAGCGCCCGACTTACTTTGGTCAAAATCGTACAAAACAGCGTGCTTGATTCCTAGCGCGCCGAGAAGATTCATAAACCGGTGCATGTTGTAGTTCCCCCAGGTTTCCAACACAAACGCCCACTTTGAGGGGACTGTGATTTCACCCTTCTTAATTAGGTAGTTCACGAGCACCTGTTCGGATAGCCCCTCTACAATTAGAACCAGATCAGCAAAGAAGAGCGCGGATCGCTCCGGGTTCAACCAAAGGAAATGTCGGACTTCTTCCAATGCATGGTCGGAAAGGCTGTCGGTATCTCCTGTCGCGGGTGCACCTTTAAGCCCGCCCAGTATCTTCCGAATCTCCAGATTCTCTTCAAATATTTTCTGGATATGGTCCCGTGTGATTTGGTACACGCATGTCTTTCCTTCCGTGCGGCAGAGCCTCACAAGATCAACAATGTCATCCGTGTTGTAGCTGACGAAATGGGGAGAGTGTGTGGCTACAATGACCTGGCGATCTTCGTGTTCGGCTAACAAGCGAAGATTTGCGTCAAGAACATCCTGTTGTTGCGGATGCAAAAAGGCTTCAGGCTCTTCAAAAAGTAGAAGTTGAAATTGTGGTGAGAAATCCTTTTTTCTGGGTTCCGGGTCTGGTGATACATAGCTGGCAGAAATCCGTATAAGAGTGAAAATGAGGTGACGCTGGAATCCATGCCCAAATGCGGAGGAATCCAAAGGAACGTCGAGCCAGCTGTCCACGATGCTGTGTCTTATAAGAGTTTTGACGATCTCGTCCATCTCGGGGCTTGAGACTTCGAAATTGAACTTTGCACCCCACTCCCCAATTTCTTCGTTGATTCTGCTCTCAAGACCCTCCTGCGACCGCTTGTCCGGAGTTTCTTCCCGTTTGACTGAAGCTTCAAATAATTTGAATTGGTTGCGTAGCTCTATATACGCTGCACTCGATTTGATGATCGTCTTTAATATGTCGTTCACCAGGTCACGAAGTGCGCTTGGCCCACTTAGCTTAGTGTGTTCGTCGAGGCGGCTCGTCGCAGGCACATAAATGACATTCCCTAACTTTGCTTGGCCAACATTCTTCCATCCATAGAACATGTTTTCCGAGAGTTTACCTTCTTCGTACCCTAACAGCCCCGTCTTGCCCCTTTCTGGTGGGTAAAGCCAGCGACGAATCCGACAGCCATTCCCCTTTAGAAGGTATTGACTCTTAATTGTCGAGGCCTCATGAGCAGAGAGTTGAAATTCTATTTCGATCCAGCTCTCGTTATCGGTGGGTTTAAATTTGGGGAGATCGCGTTCTATTTCAAACTTTATGTCTTTGTCATAGAAGGATCGAATGGCATCGACTATGTTGCTCTTGCCCGAGTTGTTTGCTCCGATTAGAAGTGAATAAGCGCGGAGATAGATGCGCTCGTCCGCTATTGACCGAAAATTGTGAATTTGGACTTCTCGAATTCTCATGAAGTCGTAGGGCAACAAGTGGTCTTAATTGCCCAGTTTGTCGAATATATATCAGCAGATATATTCACTCAATAAAAATATAGAGGCCTAGGAAGCTGATACGCCCCCTAGATTTGACTCGGAGCCCATAGGACAAAAACGGTGGGCCGCCAACGGGGAGATCATCCATTGCTCTGGCAGGACGACTTCAGGGAATTCTTCCGACGCAGGCACAAGATTCCACCTCGATCCACCACTTGATAGCCTTCCGGCTGCGCGGAGCCGCGGGTTCCTCCTTTCAGGGGATGGCCCGAGCGCACGAGCAACGCCCGCCCTCCCCGGATTACGACTGTGTAGTGCATGGTGTCCCTCCACTGGTAGGACGAATGGAGGGAGGCGGAATCGACAGGGAGAATTAGAGAAAGGCGAGAAGTTAGAGGTTAGAAGTTGGAGGACACGGCGACGGGCGGGCAAGGAGAAAACCGGGAGGAAGGCCACAGCAGATCCCTCACCCCCATTCGCAGAAGTCGCGACTGGGTTCGGGATGACAGCGGCGGGCGAGGGGTGGGGGCGAGGGTCACTGTAGGGGCACGGCATGCCGTGCCTCTACAGAACATGATAGGTGTGGTGGCCGTACGGCGTGGTCACGCGCCCCGTCGAGCGCGCTGTTCGCGTCCCGAATGATGTTGCGGGACCGGGGCGTAACAAAGCGGTGTCGAGCCACCGCACTCCACACAAGCGGACTACAGGTGGGGATGGTGCAGGAGCAGGAAGCGAGCTCGAGGCGCAAAACTCTCCGGGTTCGTGCCGTACCTAGGCGGAGCAGCGTTGTAGAAAAATACGACGCGCAGCTCGACGTGAGGGCCGTGGAACTCGGCGGGCAGGTGCTCAAACGGCGCGGAGGTTCGAATAGCCAACATCGCGGCCTTGTCCAGTTCTACCTTCCCGGAGGAATGTTCCAGTGTTGGCTCGGAAACAGGGACTGTTCCGTCCTGCTGAATGCGAGTGGTGATAACCACGATTCCCTTTTGTCCCTGGAGCGCCGCTTCAGGCATGACCGCGTACCAATTGCGCTTTACCCCGGCGGTGAGCCTGGCGATGTACTCCTTGAAATCCACGCCTTCGGCCGGAGTGATGAGCATGACCCACGGCTGCAGCTGGGAGAACGGCGAGTTCTTCGACTGGGCAGCGGCGGGATGCGTCCATGCGAGTGCAGCGGCGGTGAGAAATACGAGGAGTGCGGCGACGAAGCATCTCGTCCAGGCGTTTTGTTGCATGGCAGTCAGCGTCCGGAAAAAGTTTGCGCCTGCGGGTTGCAATCGTCAAGCGGCCCCTCGCGCCGCGGCGGGCTGAGGGGTGCGAACACTGTAGGGGCACGGCATGGCGTGCCCCTACGGGCGCGCAGGGTGTTGTGGCGCTCGTCCCTTCCCGCCGCGGCGGGCTCAGGACAACTTACGGCACACCGTTGCTGCGGGACAGCCCTTTAATGCTTTGTTCCGGTGAACGTGCCGGGGCCGCCGGGATCCGTATATGTGCCGCTGAAAACAATCGGGGACTGGGAAGTATCCATTGTCCCGGTCCACATGGCAGAGCCGGCGGTGCCGCTGTACGTGGTGCCGGAAACCAGGTTCCCTGAAATGGTGAAGTTGTGCCCCTTGCTATCCACGCCCGAGCCTGTAACCGTGCCATCGGCAGCAACGGTGATCATCCAGGTGCCCATGCCGCTGCCGCTGAAGGTGCCGGAATAGTTGCCAGCCAGTGCGCCAAAGATGACCGTGTTCAGCTCATTTTGTGCGGTCATGGCACTGACCAGCGAAGCGCCCGGGCTGACTGCGGTGACCGCTGCCTGCAGTTGTACATCGGTCGCCGTTGAAAAATCGAGCGTCAGGCTTGCGGCGGCCGCGAGTTCGGCGGCGGTAATCGTCAAACTGCCGGAAGAGGGTGGCGTGGTGCTGATGGATATGAGGAACCGAGCCAGCGCGACGACAGCTGGAGTGGACGTATTGGCGGAGGCATTGGTGGCCTGCGCGCAGCTCACCGGCGTCATAAACGCATGAACCGGAGCCGTGCACACAATGATTCCTCCGATGGTGAATTTCACGGTGCTCCCGCTCGGACACGCGAATGTTCCTCCCGCTCCGGTCATGCCTTTCTGCGTGCCGCATTCAAAGGGCATGCCCACCATGAGCGCATCCGCGAAAACGCCGTTTACGGTTGCCGGTGTACGAGAACTAGAACCCGAATCGCAACCGGCGAACAAAGCTGCCAAAACACACCCCAACGCAACCAGAGTCATCCGCTGTCTCATGCTGCCTCCTGTGTCAGTGAGGCCCATCGGCTGCGGTAATGAGCCTTCGCCTAGATTTATACTTGGTATTTGCCCGACCAGAATGCGTGCATAAACTCAAACCTACTTCGTGTCAAGTCAAAAAGCATTTTCCTTGGAATCGGTGGCTGCGGTGCGAGAACTCAGTAGCGGCACGGCATGCCGTGCCCCTACGGCCGGCGCTGGGCCTGGTGGCGCTCATGTACCCAATCGAGGAATTTTTCGAGGCGCGAGCGTTCGCGCCACAGCAGGGCGAAGAATTTGCGGGCGTCGAGCGAGGCGGCGTCGTGGCCGAAGAATGTTTCCAGGCGCCATTGGATGTAGGGCGAGCGCCACGGCGTCAGCCGGTAGCCTTTGGAGATGATCCAGTAGTAGCGCAGGGCGTTCAGCATGGAGAGGCGGAAAATGGAAAAGTGAAATTGGAAAATGGGAACGCAGACGACCCGAATGGGGCAGGTGATAGAATGCCGCAGCAGCGAGGAAATCGAGCGAGCCAATGGCAGAAGCGAAGAGCGCAGAAGACCACTACTACTCCGGGATTGATCTGTTCGGTGAAGGGAAACTCGACGAGGCCATTGCGGAGTACCACCGCGCGCTCGAGCTGGACCCGAAATTTGCGGACGCGCTGCATGGACTGGCGCAAGCATACTACGGGCGCCAGGATTTCGACCGGACCATTGAGGCGGCGCGGCGCATTCTGGAGCTCGATCCGGAGGACATTCTCGCCTGGACTACCATTTCGCGCGCGTATCAGCGCAAAGGAATGGTCCCCGAGGCCGAAGAGGCCGGGAACAAGGCGCGCGTCCTCGGGTGGAAGCAGCAGCTGAAGGAGCAGAAGGCCAAGGGCGTAAAATAGGAACGCACCAATGAACAAGGGGATGGCCGATCCTCGCGATCAATTGACTGATGTAATATTACCATCCGACCGTCCAGAATCGCCTAAGCCACAGCCGATACAGGAGCGCACGTGAGTACCAGCCTGCCGAGCATCAACCCGACAACACCAGCCCCAGAGCCAGAACGAGGATGGCAATTTCGATGGCGATGGAAGTGGATGCTAGCGATTGTTGCCTTCGGCTTCTTGTTCCTCATGGCGCAGTGCGGGTGGGCGCTGCTGGAAGGTCATAAGCTAGCGGATGCGGCAACCCGGCGTTTTCACCAGCAACTTAGTGCGGGGCAATACGAGACGATCTGCGAGGAGGCAGACGAGGGATTTGGTTCTGGCGAGAATCATGACAATTTGGTGAAGCTCCTCAACGCCGTGCACCGGAAACTGGGTGACGCCGGCGAACACAAGTTCGTAAGAATGAACGTGAATGCGACGACGAGCGGAACGTTCACATCCGTGGTGTACGAGACCAAATTCACCAAGGGCGACGCCACCGAGACCTTTACCTGGATCAAAAAGGGAGGCGGGTTGAAGCTTCACTCGTACTCGATTAACTCCATGGCGCTGGTGGTGGACTAAACGGATCAGCCGGGGGGCGCGAGGAGGCGGCGCGGCGGAGGGTTTCGGCGACGAGTTCGGCGTTGGTGGCTGCGAGCTTTCCCCCCGGCAGCGTCAGGATGTCTTCGAAGCCGACGCGCGTGGCGAGGCCGCGGGCGATTGCGGCGTCAATTATTTTCCAGGCTGTTGCGTCGAGGCCGTGCAGCAGGCGCGGCAGCTTTACACCGCCGCGGTCGAGCACGGCTTCGATGGCGCGAACATTTTCGAGTGCGGCATCGGCGGACGCTTCCTGCGGCTCGAGGAGAATGCGCAGGCAGCGCGCGGCCAGTCCGCGGGCCACGAATGCTTCGGTGCCCTGCGGGTCGGTGAATCCGATTTCGAGTGCGACTCCGCGCGAGAGCAGCAGGCGGGCGAGATCTTCGGCGCCATCTTCCTTGAAATTTACCGCGGCGAAATCGGGCAGCACGGTCCACTCGGAGACGAGTTTGTGGCGGAGCGCGGCGTCGCGCAGGATCCACGCGCCGGTGCTGACTCCGAACGGCGTGCCGGGAATCGCGGCGCGCACCGAGGTTACGGCGGCGGCGACGTCTTCGGGCGCGATGCTCTCGCGGCCGTCGGGGGCGCGGACGTGGAAGTGGATGGCGCCGGCGCCCGCGGCTACGGATTCTTTGGCGGCTTGCGCCAGCTCGGCGGGCGATTGCGGAATGGCGGGGTGCTCTTCCCTGCTGCGTCCGCCGTTGAGAGCTGCTTCGATGAGCATGATTGCGGTCCTTCGGTGAAATGGAAAAGGGGCCGAAGATGGAAACTTCGGCCCCTCGGTTGTGAATTGCACCGTGACGGAAACTGCTGGACTTTGCCCTCAGCGGCTAAAGCCGGGCTAGATTTCAATACGTTGCGGCACGACTGAAGTCGTGCCCTGACGAAAGGCACACAGGCTGAGCCTGTCCTACCAAACCACACAGACTGAAGTCTGTGCTACTACAGCGCGGCGCAGACGGATTTTACTTCGGTGTAGTTCTTGAGCACCTCGTGGCCCATTTCGCGGCCCCAGCCGGACTGCTTGTAGCCGCCGAAAGGCAGCGCGGCGTCGAAGACGTTGTAGCAGTTGATCCACACGGTGCCGGCGCGAAGCTTGGCGGCGAGGGCGTGGGCTTTCTTGATGTCGCGCGTCCAGATGCCGGCGGCGAGGCCGTAGATGGTGTCGTTGGCTTTGGCGGCGATTTCGTTGATGTCGGTGAAGGGCGAGGCGGTGACGACCGGGCCGAAGATTTCTTCGCGCACGACTTTCATGTCGTCGTTGGTGTTGACCAGCACGGTGGGGCGGACGAAGTAGCCGCGGTCGCCCACACGCGAGCCGCCGGTGACGGCCTTGGCGCCCTCCTTCTTGCCGGACTCGAGGTAGCCGCAGACGCGATTGAGCTGCTCTTCGGAAACCAGCGGGCCCATGTCGTTGGCGGGATCGAGGCCGGAGCCGACTTTGATCTTCTCAGCGTTCTGGGCGATGCCGTCCACGACTTTGTCGAAGGACTTCTTCTCGATGAACAGGCGCGAGCCGGCGCAGCAGCACTGGCCGTGATTGAAGAAGATGGCGCTGGCGGCGCCGGGAATGGCGGTGTCCATGTCGGCGTCGTCGAGCACGATGTTGGGAGACTTGCCGCCGAGCTCGAGCGAGACTTTCTTGAGATTGCCGGTGGCGGCGGCGATGATGAGTTTGCCGACTTCGGTGGAGCCGGTGAACGCGATTTTGTCAACATCCGGATGCGCGGAAAGCGCGGCGCCGGCGGTTTCGCCGAAGCCGGGGACGATGTTGACGACGCCGTCCGGAAAGCCCGCTTCCTGGAGCAGTTCGCCGAGGCGCAGCGCCGACAGTGGCGTCTGCTCGGCTGGCTTCAGGACCACGGTGCAGCCGGCCGCGAGTGCGGGGCCGAGTTTCCACGCGGCCATCAGCAGCGGGAAATTCCACGGGATGATCTGGCCGACGACGCCGACGGGCTCGCGCACGGTGTAGGCGTGGAATTTTCCCTGGCGCGCGGTGGTCAGCGGGATGGTGTTGCCTTCGATTTTCGTGGCCCAGCCGGCGTAATAGTGGAAGTGCTCGACGGTGAGCGGAACGTCGGCGACGCGGGCGATCTTCAGGGGCTTGCCGTTGTCGAGCGATTCGAGCTGCGCAAATTCTTCGAGGTGCTTGTCGATCAGGTCGGCCAGGCGCCAGATCATTTTGCCGCGCTCGGCGGGGGAAATTTTCGACCACGGGCCGGTTTCGAATGCGGCGCGGGCGGCTTTTACGGCGCGGACGATGTCTTCTTTGTCGCCGGCGGCTACGTTGGCCAGCACTTCGCCGGTGGCCGGATTGTAGGAAGCGAAAGTTTTGCCGGATGCGGCATCCACCCACTTGCCGTTGATGAGCAGTTTCTGTTTTCTTGCCACGAAAGAAGTGACTTTGTCGTCGAGTTGTACCGCTGCTGTCGCCATGTCGTTTTCTCTCCTTACCTGGGAATCAGAATTTGAAACTTGAAAGCTAAATTTGCGTATTTTGCGTGCGTTCGGAGTGTGTGGTCCGTCGCCATAGAGTCGTCGGAATTGCCGGGCGCACGAGAGGCCCGGGACAAATCACAGGGTCTATTCAAGCTACTCCGTCGCGGCGGAAAATTCAAGGCGGAGGCAAATTGGCTTTGGAGAGCGACGCTCCTCCGAGGGTCACATCTTGGCTTCGCTGATCGTGCCGTCCACATTTACAACGAAGACCTTGTGCTTAAGGCTGGCGACATACTCTGGTACTGCAGGCTTTCTGGTCAAAACGTAAAACACATCCGTGTCTTCGGGAATGTCACTTAGAACGTGGGTATGGAAGCCTGCTTCCATTTTCACGCCCTCGTCAGGAACCTTATTTTCGAGAATAGTTTTGTGCATCTGCCGTTTCTCAACGACAGTCAGGCCGTCCGGCGATATCAGGTATCGAGCGTCGCCACCCAACACAAAAACCCTCTTATCCGTTTGCGCCGGATATACGTACACGAACAACTGGTCCGAGATGGCAGGTAACACGGCGACATTAAACGGACGACTGGGGCCTAAAAAATCGCGCAATGCAATATCAATTGCCCGAGCACTGTGAAAATAGAAGCCTACGTCCTCCTGAGGCGGGTCGTAAGTCTTCACAATGAAGTGGTGGGGGTCCTCCGCTTGAGTGGCTTCGTAGAACACTAAGAATTTATCGGCCACATCGTTCAAGCGCCCGAAGCCAACCACCCAGCCATTGATTGTCTGCTTGGAAATATACCGGCGAACTGTTCCCTCCACGGGGTGCAAGGCTTGAACGGCATCAGTGGCATGCCATGCCGAAGTATCGTACGCCGCAAGCATGCGGCCCCTGGCAGTAATCTCGGCAAGTTCGGCAGGTGACGGTGTCCCGCCCTTTTGTGCCAGCGCGCTGGGCATGCAAAGAAGAATGCCAAAGGCAAGTACAGTTTGTTTCAACATGGTTACACGCCCTCATTTCTGCGGAGACGCGGGTTGCTGGCCTAGGAACGGCTTCAGGAAGCTCATGAATTCCATGGGGAAGATGAACTTCGTGGCCGGGCCGAGACCTAGTTGCTTGAGGGCTTCGAGGTATTGCAGGCCCAAGGTGTTGGTGTCGAGCGTCTTGGCGACTTCGAAGACTTTACCGAGGGCCAGGGCGTAGCCTTCGGCGCAGAGAATCGCGGATGGCTTGTCGCCTTCGGCTGCGGTGATCATGGCGCGGCGGCATTATAGCAGATGAACTTGGCGAGGATGTGAACAGCTAGCGTGAATGGGCGTGAACGGAATTTCAGAAGCCCAACCTCAGCGGCTGAAGCCGCCCTGCATTTCAATCGCATCTGGCACGACTGAAGTCGTGCCCTGACGCGAGAGCGCCGCGTTCGCAGAAACACTCACGAGGCGAGGCGGCGGACCCAGACGCGCTCGGTGGCGGGCTTGCCGACGTAAACTCGTGGGGAGCGGTGGCCGGCAACGCCTAGGGCCATGGTCTGGTCGTATTCGCGCTGATGCACTCGCAAGCGCGCGCCCGGCCGCAAGTGGAAATTTTCGAGGAAATCGAGGAAGCGCGGATCCTTTTCATAGACGCGCATAACTTCGTAGGACTGGCCGATTTCCGCGTCCGACAGCCGGACGGCTCCGTGTTTCCGCCGGAGCTTGGCCAGGCCGCCGAACAGCGGCACGCCGTGCGGGCAGCGGCTGTCGCGGCCGAAGCGCTTCAGCAGCAAATTCACCACTTCGTGCGAAATGCCATGCTCCAGGCGCTCGGCCTCTTCATGCGCGCGCGCCCATTCGAGGCCAATCACTTCGGTCAGCAGCTTTTCCGCCAGGCGGTGGCGCAGCACCAGGTGTTGCGCGATGTCCTTCCCTTTGGAGGTCAGCTCGATGCGGCCGTTGCGGCGCACGTGGAGATAGCCGCCGCGGGTCATGCGTTTGAGTGCGGCCGTCACGGCAGGCGGCGTGACGCTCAGGTCCTCCGCCAGACGGGCGCTGATGGGCACCTGCTCTTCCTGGACGATTTCCCAGATGGCTTTGAGGTAGTCTTCCTGGGAGGCGCTGGTTTTTTCGCGGCGCATGATGGTCTATTTGCTGTTTCGCAGGCGCGTCGCCAAATCGTTCACGCGCGCTTCGATATCATGGCAGATGCGCCGGTAGGTTTCCATATCCTCGCCGTAGGGGTCTTCGACGAGCCAGTCTTCGCAATTCATCTTGGAGAAAAGCCTGGCGCCGGGTCTTCCGGTCATGTTGATGAGGAGATCGACGGGATGCTGAATGTTGTCGTCGTTCATCCCTTTTGAGAATTGGCCGTCTATGGGGATGCCGCGCTCGAGCAGCACCTTGCGCGTGCCGTCGGCGATGTAGCCAAGCGGGGCAATCCCAGCGCTCGAGGCATCGATGACATCCGCAGCCGTATGGCGCGCGATGGCCTCAGCGATTGGACTGCGGCAGGAATTCCCTATGCAGACAAATAGGACGCGAACTCGCTTCGGCATAGGTTTCATTTATTGTCACAAATCCAGACGCGTGGGACAAGGCAATGAAGAGGCGAACATTCGGCGAGGACCGATTTGAAGACAGACCGGCGCCATGAATGGCAGCGGAGACGAGACGATTCGGAGGGATTCCGCGGGCCGAAAACGCACCGACGTGCTCGGCCCGCGGAATGACGGCAACTATGTGGGGGTGGCCTGGAATCGATAACGACAGACCCATATGACTTCTAGTGTGCGCCGTTGCGCGCGAGCTTGAGGAAGTGCTCGTGCACGGTCGTCTCGTCGGTGAGTTCGGGATGAAATGTAGCGGCCAGGATGCGGCCCTGCCGGACCAGCACGGGATGCCCGGCGTCTTCGGCTAGCACTTCAATTCTCTTCCCCACGGATTCGATGATGGGCGCGCGGATAAAAACCATTTCGAGCGGTTCGGTTCGCAGTGTCGTCGCCGCGCGATGCACGTCGCTGGCGAGTTGCCGGCCGTAGCCGTTCCGCTGCACAGAAATGTCCAGCAATCCAAGCGATTGCTGCGCAGGGTTGTGAACCTCGCGAGCCAGCAGAATCGCTCCGGCGCAGGTGCCAAAAAACGCTCCGCCATTTGCAGCGAATTGCTTGAGCGCGTCGTAGAGGCCTTCTTCGGTCATCACCTTGATGTGTGTGGAGCTTTCACCACCCGGCAGGATGATTCCGTTCAACCCTTCGAGGTCGCCCGGCGTGCGCACAAAGGTGTGCTCTACGCCCAGACGGTCGAGCATTTCGGCGTGCGCTTCGTAATCACCTTGAATGGCGAGGATGCCGATTTTCATGATTCAAAACCTACACAGGCTGAAGCCTGTGCTACCAAACCCGTTGGCCCTACCAGCCGCGCGTTTGGAGTAGATCCTTTTCTTCCATCTGGCGGATATCGAGACCCTTCATGGCGTCGCCGAGTTCGCCGGAGGCTTCGAGGACAATTTTCGCGTCCTTGTAATGCGTGGTGGCCTTGACGATGGCGCGGGCGCGCTGCGCCGGGTCGCTGGACTTGAAAATGCCTGAGCCGACGAACACGGCTTCGGCGCCCAGTTGCATCACCAGCGATGCGTCGGCCGGGGTGGCGATGCCGCCGGCTGAAAAATTCGGGACCGGCAGCTTGCCGTGCTTGGCCACCCAAGCCACCAGCTCAAACGGCGCGCCGAGTTCTTTCGCTTCGTGCACCAGCTCTTCTTCGCCCAGGGTGGTGAGCTTCTTCATGCCTGCGACAATGGCGCGCATGTGGCGCACGGCTTCGACGATGTTGCCCGAGCCGGCTTCGCCCTTGGTGCGGATCATGGCCGCGCCTTCGGCGATGCGGCGCAGCGCTTCGCCCAGGTTGCGAGCGCCACAAACGAATGGAACTTTGAAGCCGTGCTTCCACACATGGTGCTCTTCGTCCGCAGGCGTGAGCACTTCGCTTTCGTCAATGTAGTCCACTTCGAGCGCTTCGAGCACTTGCGCCTCCGCGAAGTGACCGATGCGCACCTTGGCCATTACGGGAATCGAAACCACGTCCATGATCTGGCGAATGATGCGCGGAGCGGCCATGCGTGCCACGCCGCCTTCCTTGCGGATGTCCGCCGGGACGCGTTCGAGCGCCATGACGGCGCAGGCGCCGGCATCCTCGGCAATTTTGGCCTGCTCGGCGGTGGTCACGTCCATGATCACGCCGCCTTTGAGCATTTCCGCCAAGCCCACTTTCACGCGCCACAGATTGTTGTTCATCAAGTCCATGCGAGTTCTCCCTTTGTAGTTCTAAGATGGCGTTGCTGTTCCAGATTTCGCAGCTGCGGGCTGCGAGGCGCTGCGAGCCGCACCCAATTCGACGAAGCGCCCGCGTCCGCGCGCGAGAATTTCACCGGAAATATTCCGGATTTCGCCGATGCGCAAGTGCATGCGTCCATTGCACTCGACTTCATGCGCTTCGATGATGATGTCCGCGTCCACGGCGACAAATTTGACATACTCGACATTCAATTCCACCGTGGCCGCGCGGAGCTGATGGAAGCGGCTGACCTTGGCCATGGCTTCGTCGAGCAGCAGCGCGATGATCCCGCCGTGAATGAAGCCGGGCCCGCCGCAGTATTCCGCGCCCAGCCGGAATTGCCCGCGGATGCTCTGCGAGGCATCGTCCTGCTCGAAGGTCAGATTCATGCCGCGCGAGTTGGCGCCGCCGCAGCCGAAGCAGGGATTATCGGGTTTGGGTTCGAGCCTCATGTGCACTCGTTAAATCAGCGCCACTCGCGCGCCGGATTCGTTGCGCGCGCCGCGCTGGCGTTTGCGCAGCTCGATTTTCAGCTGCTCGGCAAGGGTTTGCACGCCGCGCGCGATGCGCTTTTCGTCCAAGTCGGCAAACCCCAGGCGCAGGGTGTTCGGCTGCGGGTTCTGGAAGTAGAAATACCTGCCGGGAACGAAATGGACGCCGCGCTCGCGCACGTGAATCAGCAGTTCGCCGGCATCAAGCCCGGGCGGCACAGTCACCCAGATGGACATCCCACCTTCGGGCTTCGACCAGGTGGTTTCCTCGGGCATCTGTTTTTCGAGCGCTGCTTCGAGTGCTTCCAGGCGGCTGCGATAGACTTTCTTCATTTTGGCCAGGTGCCGCGTCAAATGCCCACGGCGAACGAATTCCGCGAAAGCCGCCTGGGAAAGCTGGTCGGTGTGCAGATCGGTGGCCTGCTTGACCATGCGCAGCCGTTCGATGACGCTTTCGTGCGCCACGCACCAGCCGACGCGCAGGCCGGGAAAGGCGATCTTCGAAAAGCTGTCGATGTGAATGACGTTGCCGGAGCGGTCGAGGGATTTCAGCGAGGGCACTGCCGTTCCGCGCAGACGCAGGCGCGCGTAAATGTAGTCCTCGATGACCGGCGCTTGATAGTGTGCGGCAATTTCGAGCAGGCGACGGCGTTCGGCTATCGGCAAAGTGGTGCCCGTAGGATTATGAAAATCCGGTGTGGTAAAGATGAACTTCACGCGGTTCTGCAGGAGCACGGATTCGAGCGCGTCGAGATCAATGCCCACGTGGCCGGTCCGACGCGCATCGGTATCGACTCCCACAGCAAGGGCCCGCACGCGCGCGCCGGAAAAAATCGCAATGGCCCCGGGATAGGCGGGGTTTTCGAGGGCTACGGAATCGCCCGGGCGCAGGAAGGCTTTGCAGAGCAGATCAATGGCCTGCTGGCAGCCACCGGTGATCAGCAGCTGCTCGGGACGCACCTGGATTCCTTCGCCGCGCAGCATCTCGATCAGTACACGCTTGAGCGGCTCGTAGCCGTCGGTGCTGCCGAGTTGCAGGATGCGGCGGCCTTCGCCGCGCAGCACGGCGCTGCAGCAATTGCGGAATTCCTCGATGGGGAAGAAATCATCCGATGGCCGCGCGGTGATGAAGGCGATGTCGTCGGCAGGCACGTCTGGCATCAGCCGGCTCAGGCCTTCTTCGGCGCGCTCATCGGCGAACAAGGATTCCCAGCGCATGCCTCCGTTTCCATTGCCGTTGGTGCGCGGCGGAGGAGTGAATTGGCGGGCGGGGGTGCCGCAGATAAACGTGCCGCGGCCCACGTGGCCCTGGATCAGGCCTTCGGATTCAAGTTCGGCGTAGGCATTGGCGACCGTGGTGCGATGGACGCCCAGTTGGGAAGCCAGCTCGCGGCTGGCGGGGATGCGATCGCCGGTGCGCAATTCACCGGAATGGACCAGGGCGCGGAGTTGATCGCGCAATTGCACGTACAGGGGAATGTGACTTTCTGGCTGTAGGTGAAACGGAAGCATTGGCTCACTCCTACGGGCCATTGTGAAGAGATAATTATAGCTGTAAAGAGCCAATTTGTCTTGGAGGCAGAATTACCGCGAGCGCAGCAGGTAGCGTTGGATTTTGCCCGTGGCGGTTTTGGGCAGTTCGCGGATGAAGTGGTATTTCTCGGGGCACTTGTAGCCCACCAGGCGGGTCCTCAGCCAGGAGCCTATCTCGCTGTCGAGCCCCCCGCCCGGCTGCTGAACTCCCTGGCGAAGAACAACATAGGCCACCGGCCGGATCAGGCCCAGTGGGTCAGCCTGACCGACCACGGCGCATTCGGCTACCGCCGGATGGCCGAGCAGCGCGTTTTCGACATCGGCAGGCGAAACCCACATACCGGAAACCTTCATCATGTCGTCGGCGCGTCCGCAATAGTGGTAGAAGCCGTCCGCATCGCGTGTGAGCTTATCTCCGGTGAGGAACCAATCCCCCTGGATACGCCTGCGGCTGATTTCGGGGTCATTCCAGTAGCCGAGAAAGCGGCTGCCCCCGGACACCCACAAGTGCCCGATCTCTCCGTCCGGGAGTTCCCTCTCGGCTTCATCTACAATCCTTACTTCGCAGCCGGGAACGGGCACGCCGCAGGAACCCGGGCGCGCCTCCTTGGGGCGCGTGGCGATGTACATGTGCAACATTTCGGTAGAGCCGATGCCGTCGAGAATCTCAATGCCGAAGCGGTCGCGGAAGCGCGAGAAAATTTCCGCAGGCAGCGGCTCTCCTGCCGAAACCGCCAGGCGCACAGAAGAAAAATCAGGCTTGCGACCGGTTTCGGCTTCCTGCAGCAGGGCGGCATAAAACGTTGGCACGGAAAAGAAAACCGTAGGGCGGTGCCGGACGACAACTTCGGCGATTAAATCGGCGCGCGGGCGTTCTGGAAAGAGCACAGACGTAGCGCGCACGGAAAACGGAAAATACATTCCCGCGCCCAGGCCGTAAGCAAAATAAAGTTTTGAAACGGAAAAGGTGATGTCGTCCGCGCGCAATCCCAGAACTTTCTGCGCAAACGACACCGACGTCACTATCATGCCGCGGTGACGATGCACCGCCGCGCGCGGTGATCCGCCACTTCCGGACGTGTAGAGCAGGAATGCGGGGTCGTTAGCAGTTGTCGAATGTGTCTGCACCTCGCCGGGATTTTTCACCAGCCAATCTTCCCAGGTGACCACCTTCAGCCCCGGCTGTTTCTCCACATAGCCGCGGGATTCTACGACGATGGTTTGGCTCACCTCAGAAGCGGCCAGCGAGGATTGAATTTCCGGGTAAGCGGTGATGTGAACGATGGCGAACCGCGCACCGCAATCCATGAGGAAGTGCTGATAATCGCTCGCTCGTGCCATGGAATTCACCGGCACAGGCAGCGCGCCGATTTTCGCGGCGCCGAAAAAGCTGGCGATGAACTCGACGGAATCAGGCAGAACCACCAGAACGCGGTCGCCCGGGCGGCAGCCGGAGTCGCGCAAGGCTAGCGCCACACGGTTCACTTCGTGCGCCAGCTCAGCGTAGGTCGCCTGCCGCGCCACTCCCAGGACAGCAATCTTCTGGGGTTGTTCGCGCGCGGGCCTGGCGATGAATTCGTCCGCGATGTTGAAGGTTTCGGGCGGCGGCATGCCGGGGGATTCTAACTCAGAATTGGGGCGCTGGTTTCGGCGCAAATTCTGGCGCAGATAGATTCGAAGGACAAGAGATAGAGAGGTACGCGCGTCGCCCGCGGGTTCGCGAAGAGAATCAGCCAGCTACTGCGTGGCGGATTTTTCACCCAGGCGGCGCATGCGCTCCTGCAATTTCTTGCGCAGCGTGGCCGGAGCATTGGGATTGAAGGCCACCAGGTACCACAGCGGCTGCGAGCGGTCGCGGCTCAGTCGCGAAAGCGTTGAGGCGTCGGAATTCGGGTGTCGCGCGATATTTTCACGGATGGCGGAATACGGGTGATGCGAAAGCCGCCCGAGCGTTTTCGCCGACACTTTGGGGTGCTCGCTGATGAGTCGCAGTAAATAGTAGTCTTCCTTGGGAGCCTGGCGTGAAAGTTGATCGAGCGCCTCCGGCTTGACTTCTGCGCTCAGCACCGTGCCGACCTTTTCATCCCAGCTGACGTTGATGCGGTTCAATTCCTGCGTGCGGGCGTGAATCAACTGCTCGATCACGCGGCGCTCCTGGTCCATGCGCGGCACAGGCAACGCGCTGCGTTCCACCGAGTCCAGCACGCGCAGTAAATGCTGCCGTTCACCGAAAACAATTTGTGATGTACGCACGGTCTTCCCCTTTGCGGCATTGCGCACCAGATCAGAACGTCTCATTGTTCATTCACTCCGTAGTATTTTCGCGCCGCGCGCACATCTCCGCGCGCCGTGTTTGCGAAATTATTTTTTGCATCGCAGCAGATGCTGCAGCACAACTGATATGTGGCGACAAACTTGGAGGGAACATTGCGACCCCGCTGCCCGGAAGTATAAACCAAACCGGAGATGTTCCGCCTTGAAACTGCGATTTCTGCTTGCGCCCGGCTTATTAATTGACCGGCCGTGACTTCCCAAGGTGCACCTGCGTGGTTACCCACTGCAACCCCCCCCCGCGACCGTCAAGTGCGCGCTGGCGCTGCGCGTGAATCGCGACCGTCGAGATTATCCGGTGTACAACGAACACAGTAAAGCGAAGCGCCCGGCAAGTGTTCCTAAGCCTGCAATAGATAGTCCTAGGACTAGGTAGCCGCTTGCCGGGCATGCGACTGAGAGATTTAGCCTGTCGGCGAAGGGGCTGGCCCCACGCGGGCAGCCCCGCCTGCGTATTGAAGGATCGTTCCGGGTTCGAGATATTCGCGCCGCACGTAGCCCATTCCGATGGCCGCGCCGCCTGACGGGATGAAAGCGACGCTGGTTACATGGCCCACCTCCCCGCCCCCGGCACTGAGTTTTGTCCCCACCACGGGGGGCGCGCCGGAGGAGCTGAAGCTGAGCTTGGTGAGTCGCTTGTTCACATGCCCGCGCGAGCGCACCCGCTCGACAATTTCCTGGCCGGTGTAGCAGCCCTTCGAAAAGCTGACGTGCGTGGCCTCCAGCCCGGCTTCCTGTGGAATTACCGCGTCATTGAAATCCTGGGGAAACCAGGGGATGCCCGCCTGGAGCCGCAGCGCATTCAGCGCCACCATTCCGATGGGCTCGCCGGCATGCGCCCGTACGCCCAGCAGCAGCTTGTTCCACAGCGAAGGCAGGCGTTCGCGCTTGGTAATGAATTCCGCCCCGGGCTGGCCGAAATGGGATCGCCGGATCAATTGCACCGGTGCGCGCTCAAGGTTCACATCTTTCACCGCCAATTCCGGCATGTCTTCCAGCGCCACTCCGCAAGCCTGCTGGACAATCGCGGCGGCGCGCGGCCCCTCCACGGCCACGCTCCCCATGCGGTCGGTCACGTCCTCCAAGTCCACGTTGTCCATGATGATGAATTTCTCGAGGGTCTTGAAGGTCCGTTCGCGCACCGAAGCGTGCGACAGCGTCAGCAATTTCTCCGGCACTTTGTAAATTTCCAGGTCCGCCAGGATATGTCCCTGCGCGTTGAGCAGCAGCGACAGCACGCCGCGTCCTTCCGTGAGCGACTGCACATTGTTGGACACTACGGCGTTGACGTAGCGCACGCGGTCCGGGCCCGCCAACGTCAGCAGGGCGTGCCAGTTGGTATCGAAAACCGCTACACGTTCGCGGCCGGCAGCATATTCGGTTTGCAGGTCGGAGAAGCCTTCCGGCAGAATGCAGCCGGCGAATTCGCCGACGCGGGCGCCTGCAGCGCGATGATCATTGATAAGAGGAGTTTCCATGGCCCCAGGAAATTATCGCCGCGCACAGAATCGCGCGATGATTCATCTTAACAGAAGTGTCCTGCGAGTTAGCGTCCCTGGGCGCGGCGTGCGGCGAATCAATACTGTTATACTGGCCGCCGATGCGTGAAACGCTCATTCATGAAATCATTCCCGTGGGCATGCTGCAGTGCAATTGCTCGATCCTGGGCGATCCTGAGACCGGCGAAGCTATCGTGGTGGACCCGGGCGACGAGGTCGAGCGCATCCTGGAGATTCTGCGCGCCCGAGGACTGAAGGTCCGCGCCATCGTCAGCACACACACGCACATTGACCACGTCGGCGGCCTCGCCGGACTGCACCAAGCTACCGGCGCGCCGGTGCTGATTCATGAAGCGGATCTCGAGCTCTACCGCCACCTCGATCTGCAGGCGCAGTGGCTGGGCATTCCCACTCCTGCAGTCACCAAGATTGACGAATTTCTGAAGGAAGGCGATGCGGTGCGCTGGGGAGGGTTTGCGGCGCGCGTTTTGCACACGCCGGGGCACACGCCCGGCAGCATCAGCCTGGTAGTGAACCGTGCAGCCGAGCCTGCCTCGCAAAAATCCGAGGCGGGACACCACCCGGCAGCAAGTCATCCTCATGCATCGCCACGCCTTCTCGCCGGCGATACATTATTTGAAGGCAGCATCGGGCGGACCGACCTGTGGGGCGGGTCGTTTCCTCAGATCATCGAATCCATCCGCGAAAAACTGCTGGTCCTGCCGGACGAGGTGGTCGTGTACCCTGGCCACGGCTCGCAGACCACGATCGGCGCCGAGCGCGAACACAATCCGTTTCTGAAACCCGGAAAATCCTGAATCGCATCCCGCGCGCGGCTCATCCTTTGACTGCTGAGTTTTGCCAGACGTTGGGGTAAAGTATGCCGAGCGAGACCTGCCCGGCCTGCTGCCGCCATTTCAATTCTGAAAGCGAGAGAACATGGAGATGAATCTGCCCTCAAATCGCGCGACACGTAGGGAAATTTTGAAGACCGGCGGAATGCTTGCCGGGTTCGGACTGCTGTCTGGATTGCTGCCCGGGGAACTCGCCCCCCTCGCGCAATCCGGCGGAGCAGCGCAGACTCCCACCAGCCCTGCCGACCAGTTGGCGCAATTCCGCGCGCAGATGGGCGCCGTGCCGCTGCAATCGCAAAAACTGCGCGACAATATTTACATGCTCTACGGTCCGGGCGGCAACATGGTGGCGCTCACCGGACCCGACGGCAAAGTGCTTGTGGATTCGAGTTTCGCAAATGTGGTGCCGAAGCTTCGCGAGACGCTCGACGGCTTCGGGGGCCCGCCGCTGAAAGTCCTGATCAACACGCACTGGCATGTCGACCACACCGACGGCAATGCCGGGCTGCACGAGGCCGGGGCGCTGATCGTGGCTCACGAAAACACCCGGAAGCGTCTTTCGGCGCCTCAGGAGCTAAAGATATTCGGACTGCATTTCGATCCTTCGCCCGCCGCGGCCCTGCCGCAGCAGACTTTCACGCAGGATTTGAAGCTGTATTTCAACAACGAAGAATTGAGCCTTTCCCACTTTTCACCCGCGCACACCGACACCGACATTTCCGTGCGCTATGAAAAGGGAAACGTTTTGCACATGGGTGACACCTGGTTCAACGGCATGTATCCGGTGATAGACTTCGGCACAGGTGGAAGTATGAATGGAATGATCGGCGCGGCCGAGCGCGGGATGTCGCTGGCCGACGCGGATACTAAAATTGTTCCCGGGCACGGCCCGCAGGGTGACCGCGCGGCGCTCGCGAAGTACCGCGACATGCTGGTCACCGTGCGCGACCGCGTGAAGGCGCAGAAGTCGGCGGGCAAATCGGTTGAAGATGTGATTGCCGCGAAACCCACGGCGGACCTCGACTCCAAGTGGGGTAATGGCTTCTTGAAACCGGAAATGTTCCTCCGGATGGTTTACGGCAGCCTATAAGAATCGTCTGGCGAGCGCGCCGGGCAGGGAACGAAACCGGGCAGTGGCGCGTATCTTCAGGTGAAATGGAAATGAGGGTGTTGCCGTGCTGAGTTTTCTGCTGTGGTGCATTCTCTTTGTGGTGTGCTGGCCGCTGGCTATTCTGGCGCTGGTGTTGTATCCGATTGTGTGGCTGCTGTTGCTGCCGTTCCGGCTGGTGGGAATTGCGGTGGGCGGCGCGCTGGAACTGGTTCGGGCGATTATTTTTCTGCCGGCTCGAGTCCTGCGCGGTCCGCGCGCGGCGTAAGCTGCGGCGCGATTGGCCGGCTCAGTTGGCCTTTTCCGCGCGCAGCCCTTCCATCACGCTCTGAATCAGCTCTTTCGCCTTTCCAATCTCGCGGGTAATGATGCGGATGTCCATCACCGGCAGCTCCGGGTCGCGATTGCTGTGGCAATAGACGCCGTGCTGCCCTACCAGCACCAGCGCGTTGGTCAGCAGGTCGAGCGTCACCGCCAGGCGCCCGCGGTGGGGTCCCATCATGGTCTCGTAATGCTCCAGCTCTTGGCGATGGTCGTTGAATGCGGTCATGGAATCTCCGGGATTCGTACTGCAAGAGGAAAAGCGGGCGCGCTCAATTTTTGCCGAGATTGAGCGAATCGAGGAAACTCCCGCGCGTCGAATCAATCTTCTTCTGCAACTGGAAGACAGCGTAGAGCAGCGCTTCCGGCCGCGGCGGGCAGCCCGGCACGTACACGTCCACGGGAACCACCTGGTTCACGCCCTGCACCACGGCGTAATTATTGAACACGCCGCCGGACGTGGCGCAGGCGCCCATGGAGATCACCCACTTCGGTTCGGGCATTTGCTCGTAGAGCTGGCGGATGACCGGGGCCATCTTCTGCGAAACTCTTCCGGCAATGATCATCAGGTCGGACTGGCGGGGCGAGCCGCGGAAAACTTCCGCACCGAATCGCGCGATGTCGTAGCGCGACGCGGCCATGGACATCATCTCGATGGCGCAACAAGCCAGGCCAAACGACATGGGCCAGATGGAGCTGCGCCGGCCCCAGTTAACCAGCTTGTCGAGCGTCGAAAACAGGATGCCCTGGTCCTTCAGGAACGTGCCATCGTCCCCGGGCCGCTCGAGCGTCACGCCTTTGGAAATTTCAACCGACATTGCGCCTCGTCCGCTTGAATGAACATTTTGCACCTTTGCTGCGGCCTTTGCAATTGCCCTCACGCGGCACGGCGAGTGCGAACGAACCGTCTCCAAATCGTGATAAAAGGTGAGCGGGAACAGATGACCGCAAGCCGCATTTCGCTCCCGAGGCCGCCCATCGGACCGCTGGTCCGCGACGCGCTGCGTCAGCGCTGCCCCAATTGCCGCATGGGCGCGGTGGTCGAACGCTGGCCGAACAGAATCCTTCCACGCTGCCCCGCATGCGGCCTTTCCTACTTCCGCGAGTCCGGCTACTACATCGGCGGCATGATCGTTACTTACGCGCTCACGCTCGCGGTCATCGTGCCGATCTATCTGCTCTCCCTGCTACTCCCCGACGTGAAGAATCTCTCGGATTATGCCCGCTTCGCACTGTGGATTCTGTTCGCCATTCCCATTTCACTTTTCTTCATGCCCTACGCGTACAGTCTGTGGCTTTCGCTCGATTTCTGGCTCGAGCCCTGGAAACCCGGCGAGAGCCTCTGAATCGGCAATTGCCGTGGCGCTCAAGCTATGCCATACTTCTCTTCCCCCGCACACAAGGAGGTCCTTCATGTGCGCTCCTCTCCGATACTTTCGCCTTAGTTCGATTCTATTTGCCGCAGTGCTGGCGCTGAGCATTGCAACTCCGGCCCTCGCCGCCGGTGACGGCGTGTCTCCGAATCCCGCTAAGCCTGACCGCGAGAAGAAAATCCTCACGAATGACGACCTGGAAGCCAAGTACGGCAAGTCCTCGGTTTCGGGAGAAACGAAAGCAGCGCAAACGGTCGCCACCACCGAGGCCACCAAGCCTGCGCCCACTCCTGTCAGCACCGTCCGGGCACAGCGCATCCTGCCTGAAAAAAATCCGGCGTGGTACGCGGAACAAACCATCGCCATGACCTCCGAGATGACGGCCATTGACCGCGAAGCGGGGCGGTTGATTCAATTCCGGGCGCCCGGGAACGCGCCGCGCGCCGGAACCGGCCTGATCTTGAGCGCGCCCTGCGAAGGAATTTCCACCGACAACCGCATCGCGCAACTTGCGGCGCAACGGCAGGCCATCCAGGCGCAACTGTCCGACCTCGAAGACACGGCGCGCCACAACGACATGCCGCCGGGAATCTTCACCAACGCCGAGGCCATCGCGCAGGCGGCCCAGCCGCAGGAGCGCCTCACGGCGGCGCAGGAACGCGAGTCCCTTGCGGATGAGTTGGGCGGCCTTTCCGCGGAACTTGCCGCCACTGAGGGAATCATGACCGGCATGCGGGCAGATACGGCGGCGCGCCGCATGACGCTGCTCGCGCCCAACGGCTACGGCGGAAATTTCACCACCGACCTTCTGGAACGGCTGAACGCGCAATCGGCGGCGATTCAAACCGAAATCAATGCGGTATCGGACCAGGCCTGGCGCGCCGGCATTCCCGCGCGCGATTTGCCCTAGGCCCCGCGCCACTCAGACGCGCAAGACAATTTTGCCGAATTGCTCGCGATGCTCCAGGCGCTCATGCGCCTTGGCGCAATCCTCGAGCGGCATCACCACATCAATCACCGGCTTCAGCAAGCCGCGGCGCAGCAGCTCCAGCGCCGAAAATAGCTCCGCCTTGCTGCCCATGAACGAACCAAGTATCGAAAGTTGCCGCGTGAACAAATACCGGATGTCAAGGTTGCCGACGTAGCCGGTCGTCGCGCCGCACGTCACCAGTCTTCCTCCCGGGGTCATGCTGCGGATGCTTTGCTCCCAGGTGGCCTGCCCCACGTGCTCGAAGACCACGTCCACGCCGCGGCGATCCGTCAGCCGCTTCACCTCCGCGGAAATTTCCTGCGTCGAGTGATTGATCACCGCATCCGCCCGCAGTTCGCGCGCCTTGGCTAATTTTTCATCAGACCCCGCCGTGGCGATCACGCGCGCTCCCGCGGCCTTGGCGATTTGAATCGCCGCGCCGCCAACACCGCTGCCCGCCGCCAGCACCAGCACGGTTTCCGCCGGCTTCAATTGCGCGCGGGTGATCAACATGTGCCACGCCGTCAGCGAAACCAGCGGAAACGCGGCGGCTTCTTCGAAGCTGATATTTTCCGGCATGGGCACGGCATTCACCGCCGGCGATTTCACAAACTCCGCGCACCCGCCGTCCACTCCTTCTCCGAATAACGTGTAACCGCGGCACTGATTGTCATTGCCCGCCAGGCACTTCGCGCATTGGCCGCAGGAGATTCCCGGCTGCAGCAGCACTTTCTGCCCGGGCTTAACATTGGTCACTTTGTCGCCGATTCGCTCCACTTCCCCGGCAATATCGCTCCCTGGAATGTGCGGCAGCGGGATGGGCATCCCGGGAATTCCTTTTCGCAGCCATAGGTCCAGGTGGTTCAGCGCGCACGCCCGCACGCGCACTAGAATTTCTCCCACACCAATCTGCGGCTCGGGCACATCGGTATAGCGCAGAACTTCCGGCCCACCGTGCTCGGAATAAACAATCGCTTTCATCGAATTTCTCCCGCCCACCGTAAACGGCAACTGAAACTAGCACTGCCTCCGGACACTGTCCAGCCGCAGGCAATTGACATCGCCATTCGCGGGCCGTACTCTAATTTCAAGGTCTCCATCGTGATTGACCTCTTCGAAGAAATCGTGCGCATGAGGCGAGCCGGGCAGCGCGCCGCGCTGGCCACCATCGTGCATACCAACGGCTCGATCCCGAGCTATGAAAGCTCGCGCATGCTGGTGCGCGAAGACGGCACCATCGCCGGCACCGTCGGCGGCGGCTGCGTCGAAGCCGACGTGTGGGCCGCGGCCAAAGAAGTGATTCGCTCAGAGCAGCCGCGCAAGATGACCTTCAACCTGAACAACGAAGCCAGCTACGAAGCCGGCCTCATCTGCGGCGGCACACTCGAAATTTTCGTTGAGCCCATCCTGCCACAGCCAACGCTGTATCTTTTCGGCGGCGGCCACGTCTCCGCCGCCGTGGCGCGCATCGCCGGGCACGCGGGATTCGCCATCGGCATCGTGGATGACCGCGAGGCTTTCGCCAACGTGGAACGCTTTCCCATGGCTGCAGAGGTTCACACTTCCTACGAGGAAGCTTTCGCGAGCCTGCATCCGAACGGCGCGAGTTATATTTTGATCGTCACGCGCGGTCACAAAGAGGATATGCACGTGCTCGGTTGGGCCATCAATACTCCCGCCAAGTACATCGGCATGATCGGCAGCCGCCGCAAAGTAATTTCGGTGTACAAGGCTCTCGAGAAAGAGGGTCATGCACTCGAAAAATTCGACCGCGTGTACGCCCCCGTCGGTCTCGAAATCGGCGCGCTGACCCCCGAGGAAATTGCCGTCAGCATCACCGCCGAGCTGATTGCCATCCGCCGCAACGCGGAAAACCTGCCGCACAAGTCCGTCAAGCTCGCGGATATCGCCGCCATGCACCACGACTGACCCAGCCATGCTCGCCGCCGCAATTCTTGCCGCCGGCGAATCCCGCCGCATGGGCGAGCCGAAGGCTCTGCTTCCCTACCAGGGCCTCACTTTTATCGAGCACCTGCTGGCAGCTACGCGCCATCCGCGAGTGGGCATCCATCGCGTGGTGCTGGGCGCGCACGCGGAAGCCATCCGCGGCCAATTGAAACTCGATCCCGCCTCCGTGGTCATCAATCCGGATTGGCCCAAGGGCCAGCTTTCCTCGCTGCAAGCCGCCATTCGCAGCCTGCCCGCGCAGATGACGGAAGGCTTAATCCTCTGCCCCGTGGATCATCCCCTGGTCTCGCCGTCCCTCGTCTCGGAATTAATCGCCGCATTCGATACCAGCGGAAAAGCGATCGTATTGCCTACCTTTGAGGGCCGCCGCGGCCATCCAGTAATTTTCCGCGCCTCGTTATACCGTGAATTGCTGGATGCTTCTCCGGATGTTGGGGCGCGTCAGGTGGTTTGGGCGCACGCGGACCAGATCAAGCAAGTCGCGACGGAAGAAGAAGGCGTGGTCTTAAATCTGAACGATCCCGCGGGCCGCCGAAAGGCTCTCGGCGATCAAGCCTGAACCTGACGTGATGCTATCTCATAAATGCCATTTTGCATGTGCAAAAGTTGGCTTCAGGGGCTGAGGCCCAACTCAAAAGGCCGTTTACGGCAGGGGTGAAGCCCCACCCTTCCGTGCCAGCCATTTGTCGGGTGAGCTCGTGCCGGCTATTCGACTCTGAGTTCACTCAACAGCGCGCGCACACCATCGGCGCCAAGCTGCGCCGCGTGAAAAGATGCTTGCGGAAGCCCGCCCAGAGCCTCGGAGATTCCTTCCGGCGTGATCGCGCGCGCGTCGGAAAGAGTTTTCCCCTCGAGCAGGTCCGTCAAAATGGAACTGGCCGCAATGGAAGCAACGCAGCCCTGCGTCTTGAACCGCGCCGCCGAAATCCGGCCGCCCTCGACGCGCACCGCCAGCCGCAGAATGTCTCCGCACACTGGGTTGAGCACCTCAACGGTGGCGGTGGCATCCGCCAGGTTCCCGGCGTTGTGCGGGTTGCGAAAGTGTTCCAGAACAATTTCGCTGAACATCGTTCGCAGTATAAAACGAAGGTTTAGCTTTTCGGAACTGTTGAAAAACTACCAAACAGCGCCTGCCAGCCCCTTCGCTTTTTGTTTCAATGTCATTGACATAAGGCCCTTGGGAACGATACTTTAGCCCTTCCTAGCCAAGCACTTCTCCGATAGGGCGCGGGGAAGTGACCGAAAGAACTCGCCTATTGGAATTCTCAGGAGAAATTGAGATGCGACGACTTGGATATATCCTGACGCTCGTCTTGACGTTCGCGCTTTGCGCGGCTTCGAGCTTTGCCCAGGACGGCAAAATCAAGATCAAGGTCACGCCGAAACAGACCTACATATTTCTGGACGGCAAGGCCATCCGCGAAGGCGGACGCACCATCACCGCCAGCGCCGGCAAGCACACCGTGGCGCTGGTGAATTACGGCTACAAGATGGAAACCCGCGAAGTGAACGTGGACGCGGGCAAGACCACAACTCTCGAGGTGGCACTGACCTCCTACGGCGGCAACGTCAACGGCCCCTGGGGCGCCGTCAAAATTGTGGGTGGCGACGAGCGCGCCGCCGTGCTTTCCAACGGCTCGACCCCGGCTTTCTTCGTCGGCCACGTTGACGAATTCAACTGGGATTGGATTTGGAAGCAGGAATTGATTCTGCCCGTGGGCACGCACCACCTGACGGTCACCCGCGGCGGCAGCAATATCTGGGAAGGCGACGTCAACATCGTTGCCAACCAGAAAGTGGTGATTGACCTCGGCAAGAAAGACACCACAACCAAAAAATGGGACCGCGGCGCAAAATTGAAGGACCTGCCGCGATTCAAGGCCGGCATCGCCAGCGCCACCGTAGCGGTCGCGCCTGTCACCGGAAGTTTTAATGCTTCAACGACGCAGATTAATTGCGGCCAGTCCTCGAACCTGACCTGGCAGACCAGCGAGACCGTCGACGCCAACATCAGCGGCATCGGCGATGTGCAGCCCTCGGGCAGCCAATCGGTTTCGCCGCACGCCACCACTACCTACGATTTCAAATCCGCGGGCCCGGGCGGAACCGTGAAGGGCAGCGCCACGGTGAACGTCAACACCAAGGTGGACGCCACGCTTTCGGCGAATCCATCGGAAGTGAAGTACCGGCAGATCGGCGAAAAGGTGATCACTGATCAGCCCTCGACGCTGACTTGGACCACCTCCAACGCCGATTCTGTGAACTTGGATCCCGGCGGCAAAGTCGACTTGAATGGCAGCCAGACCGTCTCGGCCAAGCCGTCCGACACGACCCCGGTCCCAGAAGGCCAGCCGGCCCGCGCCGGAGATGAGAACAAGAACTACACCCTGTCGGCCACGAACGTCTGCGGCGGCTCGTCCTCACAAACCGCCGCGCTGCACGTTTCATATTCGATCGAGCCGATTCCCACGGTTCTGCTCCAGAGCATCTTCTATCCCACCGACTATCCGGACAAGAGGCACCCGCAAGTCGGCCTGGTGAAGAGCCAGCAACTCGAACTCGCAACATTGGCGGCGGGATTCAAGAAGTACCTGGAGTACGATCCCGATGCCAAACTTTCCGTCGAAGCCTTCGCCGACGTTCGCGGCGGGAAGAGTTACAACCAGGACCTGAGCGAACGCCGCGTCGAGCGCATCAAGCAGTATCTGGTCGAGCAAGGCGTCGCCGCGGAAAAAGTTCAGACGGCTGCCTACGGCAAGGAGCGTCCGCTGGACAAGAAGGTGGTAAAGGAACTGGATGAAACCAACCCGGCCAAGGCTCCCAAGGCGCGTGGCAAGAACGCCCAGGGCAACTGGTTGGCTTACAACCGCCGCGCGGATATCGTCCTGCTCCCGTCCGGCAAGAAGTCCACGCAGTTCTTCCCCAACGGCGCGGATGACTCCGGGATCATCTGGCAAATCCCGAAGGCTTCGCTCGCGAAGGTGGAAAAGGCTCAATAGACCCTCTCAGAACACAAACGCGCCGGAGAGCCTGACTCTCCGGCGCGTTTTTCTTTTTGCGCGAACTCTCTAGCCTGCTACTTCGACTTGATCAAATAGAACTCCGTCTGCCGCGGCTGAAAGTATTTGTAGCCGTCATCGGTTAGGTAGGCGTCATCCTCCCCCATGATGTACGCCTTCTGCCCTCCCCACTCCGGAACGGCGGTCTGCGCATTCAGCTCGACGGATAGATATGACCCTTTCCGCAGTCTCTGCACCGTCGAAAAAGTCGTGTCCACCGGAGCATTTTGCGCGTCTTGATCGGCTTGTGCCACCCGCGCATCCATCCAAGCTCCCAGCCCGTGCCCTTCGTTGCCAATCGGGTGGCTGTAAATCATGGCCTCGATGCCCTTCTGCGCCATTTCGTCCATGGCCAGCTTGTACACTTCCGCACCGGACCGTCCCGGCCGCGCGGCGCGCAGCGTCAGCGCATCCTGCACCGCGTTCATGTTTTTCATCGCCTGTTTTAATCCCGGCGGCGCCTCCGTTTCTGCAGGCTTCAGAATATAGGCCATCTTCTGCCAGTCGGTGTTCAGGCCCATGTAGGTGACTCCGAAGTCGAGATGAATCACATCGCCCGGTTGGAACACGTCCGTCCACTCCGCGTCTCGCATGTGGCCGCGCTCGCGCGCGAGCGTCAATCCCTGACGCTGGATGCGCAGGTGGGGCGCAAACCAGGTCGTGACGTGGCTCTCCCACATCTGGTCGTAAAACCAGTTGACCACTTGTCCCACCGTCGTTTTCCCTGGCGTGATGGCTTCATTCGAAAGCCCGCGCTTGGTGATCAAGTCGGTGAGAATCACCATCTGGTTGTAGGTTTCAAATTCCTCGGGGATGCGCGTTTCCAAAAATTCTGTTATCAAGTCCTCCGCCGGGACAAAATGTTTCGCCGCCTCCGGTCCCATAGCCTCGGCAAGGTAGGCATAACTCGACCGCGTCAGGCTGCGCGTCACGCCTCGCCGACCGTCGATCGCCAGTGCAATCCGAGCCGGATGGTAGGTGTCCCACAGCGCGCGCAGCTCCTTCACCATGTCTGGCTGCGCTTCGTTCGACTTCTCAAAAAAATGCGCGACACTTTCCTGCGAATACCCGGTGACGGCAATTTTTTTAAAGCCCTTCTCGCCGGCGTCCACGAACACGAAGAAATCGCGATTGCCGGTGTACGGCCGGGGCGGCGCGATGTATTCGGTCAGCGGATCATCGTGGAACTCCTCGTTCACCACGATCCACATGTCCACTTTGTGCCGGCGCATCATGTCCAGCAGCATGGCGTGGCGCTTGGTGAGCCACCCTTCGCGTACGGCGATCTGCTGCGACCACGGCAGCAGCTTCGGCATTTGCGCGCGCAGATCTTGTGCCGCGGCCGGCACGCTCGACAGACAGCACGTCAGCACAACCCACAACCATTTACGCGATCCCATGATGATTCCTCCGCGGCGCATCCTACCGCAATTTCTTACGGCCATTGCCCTCGAATTCTGCTTGCTGCAAAAAAAACGCGCCGAAGACCACTCCGGTCTCCGGCACGGCGGTTCGAATCAATCGCTTCTTCAGTTACTTTGAGCGGATGAGATAGAACTCCGTCTGGCGCGGCTGAAAGAACCTGTAGCCGTCATCGGTCAGGTAGGCGTCGTCTTCCGACATCACGTAAATTTTTTGCCCACCCCATTCCGCGATGGCCGTCTGCGTGTTCAACTCCACCGACAGGTAGGTTCCCTTGTGCAGTATCTCCCGTGATGACGGGCCTACAGCCTCGTGCGTCGGATTCACCGTTTGCGCCGCGCGGAAATCAATGCTCGCTCCCAGGCCGTGTCCCTGGTCGCCGATCGGGTGGCTGTAGATCATGGCCGTGATTCCCTTCTGCTCCATCTCCGCCATGGCCAGCTTGTACACTTCGCCGCCCTCGCGACCGGGCCGCGCGGCGCGCAGCATCATGGCGTCCTGAAGTTCATTTGTGTTCTTCAAGGCCTGCTGCAACCCCGCCGGAACTTTCTTCTCGCCCGGAAGCAGCACGTAGGCCATCTTCTGCCAGTCGGTGTTGAACCCCATGTAGGTGATGCCGAAATCCAGATGAACTAAGTCGCCCGGCATGATCACGGTGCCTTCCTTGGCAACCGCCAGAAAGCCGCGCGATTTAGAAGAGTCCATGGTTTTGCGCTGCACGCGCAGGTCCGGCTGGAACCACGTGGTCACACGGTTTTCCCACAATTGGTCGTACAGCCATCGCCGCACGTCGCCGACTGTGGTCTTTCCCGGGGTGATCACTTCGTTCGATAGCGCCCGCTTGGTCAGCAGGTCGGTGACCACCACCATCTGATTGTAGGTGTCGAACTCCTCGGGCAGGCGCGTCTCGGAATATTCGATGATCAAGTCTTGCGCAGGAACGAAATGCTTGGCCGCCTCCGGACCCATCTTGTCCGCCAGGTAATCGTAACTGGATTTCGTCAGGCTGCGCGTCACTCCGCGGCGCCCATCAATTCCCAGCGCGATGTGCGCCGGATGGAAAGTCTCCCACAGCATCTTCAATTGCTCGGCAGCCGGCTTCGGATCATCGTCGCTCTCGAAAAATTTCTGCACGCTCTCTTCGGAATATCCAGTGATGGCGACCTTGCGCAGCCCCTTATCGCCCGTGTCCACGAAAACAAAAATATCCCGCCCGCCCGTGTACACGCGTGGAGGGGCCACAAATTCCGTCAGCGGGTCGTCATGAAACTCCTCGTTCACCACCATCCACATCTGCACGTCGTGGCGCCGCATCATGTCCAGCAGCATGGCGTGCCGCTTCCCGAGCCATCCTTCGCGCACGGCGATCTGCTGCGACCACGGCAGCAGCTTGGGCATTTTCCTCTGCGCCTTCTCCGCCGCGACGGCGAACACCAGCGCCAGGCACACCGCAGTCCCCAGTCCCCATTTCCGGAAATTCATTCACGTTCCTCCCGCGGCGCATCCTATCCTATGTTTTCATTCGCGCCGATAGAGAATTGCCCGGCCACCAAGTAGAATTGCTCTGCCGATGACCGCGAGACATTCTCCCCGCGCCCTGCGAATTGTTTCGCTGGCTCCCAATGTCACTTCCATTCTTCTGGCCTTGGGTGCCGGCCGCGAACTGGTTGGCGTCAGCAAATGGTGCAAAGCGGTGGCCCGAGTCGGCCGCCGCCCGCGAGTCGGCGACTGCTGGAAAATGGACATCCGCGAGGTGATGCATCTGCGCCCGACGTTGCTGGTGGGTTCCGTGCCGTTCGCGCCAAAAACCGTGGAGGAAATTCTCAAACAGCCGGTTGTGTTTCTCGCTCTCAATCCCCGCACTTTGGCCGATATATATGATGACGTCCGGACGCTGGCCCGGTTGGTCGGCCGCATGCGGGCTGGAAAAGGGATCATCCGGAAAATGCAACGAGCCTTTGCACGCCTAGCGCGTCGCGCTGAGAAAATTCACGGGTGCCCGCGCGTCTATTGCGAAGCCTGGCCGCACCCGCGTATCAGCTCGCCGCCATGGGTGTCCGAACTAGTTCGCATCGCAGGTGGGAAAATGGTCGTCGAACACGGTGCAAGAATAACGGATGAAGCCGTCGCGCGTGCAAAGCCCGACGTCATCGTGCTGGCCTGGGCCGCCACCGGCAACCGCGCCAAGCCGGAATCCGCCCTGCGCAATTCGGCGTGGAAGAATGTCCCGGCTATCCAGTCAGGCCGCGTCGTGGTGATCCGCGACGAACTCCTGAACACGCCCGGACCTCCGCTGGTGCACGGAGCGTTTGAGCTCTTTCGCGCCATCCACGGCCACGCGCCCGCCGCCAGAGCAAAATAATGCTGACCGTCGTCGCCGCGCTCATCGAATCGGAAGGCAAGCTGCTGGTTTGCCAGCGCCGCCACGATGACTCCTTCGCGCTGATGTGGGAATTTCCGGGAGGCAAAATCAAGCCGGGCGAATCGCTGGAAGTAGCGCTGGCCCGCGAGCTACACGAAGAGCTAGGCGTCAGCGCCGCCATCGGCGCGGAACTCTATCGCACCCGACATCAATACGCGCAACTCAGCGAGCCGATCGAGCTGATCTTCTTCGCCGCCATGGTGCGCGCCGCTGATGTCCGCAATTTCGTCTTCGAAGAGATCGCCTGGCGGACCCCTGCTTCGTTGCCGGAGCTGAATTTCCTCCCCGCCGACGCGGAGCTGATCGAAAAACTTTCTTCCGGCGCTCTCCGTCTAGGGTGAGCGCCGGCCGCAAGTCTGCCCCCTTGACAACGTCTTGACTCATTCCAGCCGCCTGATACCAATTTCGCCCTGCGCTGTACCTTTGTGCACCAATGCGTCGCTTTCCCCAAATCGTGCTATAGTTTTTGCGAACAACAATAACGAGCCACTGGCGCTCGCAGGAGTCAGCATGGCATCGAAAACCAACCGCGCCATTATGGAACCCGAGGCAGAGAAGGCCTCCCGCTCCCCCGAATTGCTGCTCAGCCTCTACCGCATGCTGGTTAAATGCCGCATGTGCGACGAAAAAGCGCGCATTCTCTTCCGCCAGGGCAAATACAAGGGCAATTTCTACTCCGGTGTGGGCCAGGAAGCCACGGAAGTCGGCGCCGCCTATACCCTTCGCGAAGATGACTGGGTCGCCCCGTCGCATCGCGACTGGACCGCCAACATTATTAAGGGCGCGCCGCTGAAATTCTGTTTCGCCCAGCTTTTCGCCAAAGTGACCAGCCCCGATCGCGGCCGTTCCTCCCCGGCACATATGGGCTATCCGCCGCTGCACGTCATTACTCCGGCCAGCAGCATCGCCGCGCAACTGAACATCGGCACGGGCGTGGCCCTGGGCATCAAGAAACTCGGCCAGGACGCCGTCGTGGTGGCCTTCTGCGGCGATGGCGCCACCAGCTTCGGCGGCTTCCACGAGGCCCTCAATTTCGCTGGCGTCCACAAGCTCCCGATTCTTTATGTCGTGCAGAATAATCTCTGGGCCGAATCCGTCCCACTGCGCCTGCAAACAGCGCTGACAAATCTCTCCGACCGCGCCAAGGCCTACGGCTTCCCGGGCCTCCCGCTCGACGGCAACGATATTCTCACCGTATTCGATGCGGCCCAGACGGCCATCGCCCGCGCCCGCGCCGGTGAAGGGCCCACGCTGCTCGAGTGCAAGACCTATCGCTGGTACGGCCACTCGGAAATCGATCCGGCCAAATACCGCACGAAAGAAGAAGTGGAATCGTGGAAGAAGCGCGACCCCATCGTCCTTTTCGAAAAGTCGCTGTTCGAAAAGAAGCTGCTGAACGACGCGAAGAAATTGGAAATTGCAGCGGACATCACCCGCGAAATCAACGAAGCCGTCGAATTTGCTGAGCAGAGCCCCTATCCCGAAGCGTCCGAGTTGACTGAACACATCTGGGGCTAAGCAGTTCAGAGATCGTCAGGGCACGGCTTCAGCCGTGCCGTTGAACGGCAAAAATGAAAGCGGCTTTAGCCGCTGAGGTACAGACGAGGAAACATCGAGACCATGGCCCGCACGCTGACAATGTTGCAAGCAATCAACGAAGCCCTCTCCCAGGAAATGGAGCGCGACGAACGCGTCTTCATTCTCGGAGAAGATATCGGCCTTTCCGGCGGCGTCTTCAAAGTCACCGACGGCCTGCTCGACAAATTCGGTGAAGAGCGCGTCCTCGATACTCCGCTCGCCGAAGGCATCATCATCGCCGCCGCCATTGGCTCGTCCATGATGGGCCTGCGCCCGGTCCCGGAAATTCAATTCGCGGATTTCATCACTCCTGCCGTGGACCAGATCATTCAACAGGCCTCCAAGCTCCGCTATCGCAGTGCCGGAGGATACTCCTGCCCCATCACCATTCGCATCTGCTGCGGCGCAGGAGGCGGCAGCGGCCTCTATCACTCGCAGGAAAATGCCTGCTGGTTCGTGCACGAGCCCGGCCTGAAAGTTGTCATGGCCTCGACCGCCTACGACGCCAAGGGCCTGCTCCTCGCCGCCATTCGCGATCCCGACCCGGTGCTCTTCTTCGAGCACAAATCTCTCTATCGCCAGGCCAAGGGCGAAGTTCCCGAAGGCGATTACACCGTGCCCATCGGCCCGGCCGCCATCCGCCGCCAGGGCCGCGACATGACCATCCTCACCTACGGGATGATGACGCAGATGTCGCTCGACGCCGCCGAAGAAATGTCCAAGCGCGGCGTGGATATCGAAGTCGTCGAAATCCGCACCCTTGCGCCGCTCGACAAGGACACCATTCTTTCCTCCGTGCGCAAGACCAGCAAAGTCCTGATCGTGCACGAAGACAAGAAGACCATGGGCATGGGCGCCGAGCTTGCCGCCATCATCAGCGAAGACGCCTTCGAAGATCTCGACGGCCCCATCATGCGCGTCACCGGCCCCGACGTTCCGCCCATTCCCTTCAGCCCCAACCTCGACAAAGCCTGGCAAGTCAACGCCGAAAAAATCCTCGCCGGCATCGAAAAACTCGCCGCCTACTAGTTTGCTTGTTGCTGGGAGTTGATCAGTCACCAGACTAGGCATTGCTGGTGTGTCTCGCCGAGCGACTTAAAACATGTGCCGCGTGTTAGAATCCCGACGATTACCGTGTCTGAATCCTCCAGCAATGAAGCGAAAGAGCGCGCAGTTGCACGAATGTCAGAGCGCATCGCGAGCGAATCTGCAACGCTGCCTTACCGGTGGGGCTATATTCAGGGCGGTCTTCTCATTCCCTGGTCCCTGTTGGGTATCATCAGCACCTATCTGGATTTTCGAAAGCCGGGTCACGAGCCTTCGTATTTGATGGCCATCGAATTAGTCATGTGTTTGCTCGGACTGCCGCTGGGATACGGCCTACTACAGAAGAAAAGTTTCGCGCTTCAACTTGTGTATGTGATGTTCGGTCTGTCATTACTCCTCGTAGTTCTCAAACTCCCCGTGGCAATCATGCACTACACAGAATCCGGCGATACAGGCAGTGCATTTTTCGAAGCCGAACTTCTGCTGATTTGGGTTATTTCAATCGTGTACTACCGCAGGAGAAGAGCGCAGTTTCGCTGAGCCTCAGCTCTGTTCAAATCCTAACCCTGGGGTTCAAAGCTCGTCTACAAACGCGAGATCGTGTGGTTCCATATAGTGTTCGTAGTACTTCAGGCAGGTCCAACGCCGGTCCCCGTCACAGTAACCAAACTGGCCGGCATCTATGTGCGTCCGGCAGAACTCACAATGCTCATGATCCCAACCACCTCGAATAATGCGCGATCCTGAACTGGAGGCCAAATCCTGATTCTCGGCCGGGCCATACCGGGTCACGCGCCCCTTTCCGTCCACGGGTTCGAGTTTCGTCCAGATTTTCACCTCACCCCCGTTCACAATCTGCGGCTCTTTAGCTTCATACTCCTCGGCTGCAGCATCCAGTGCATGAAATTGTTTTTTATCCCAGCCCCAATTCGGGTCGAGAACCATCCAAACATGGTAGTTCTGCCAGTACGGGCTCAAATACGCGAGTGCCTGCCCCGAAACTTGAGGCTCATCCTTTTCGTCGCAGGCAAGCCTGGCTCCCAAAGTCTCTTTGTCCACAGAGAGTGGGATTGCGCACAAGGAATGTATCTCTCCAATGAGAAGCCAGAACCAATGCGGGTCCATGTATTCAATGACCCGGTCAAATGTTCCCCGGAGTTCGAACCGAGTGAAACCGTCAGCTGAGGTGTCGCCACGATGTACTTCGGCGACAACGAAGTGAGGAAAATCCTGAAGGGTCTTTGGTTTGGGCATTGCCAAGATCACCGTCCACCGGACTCAGGCGCAGATGCGCAGGCATTATACGCGGTGTCAATCGATGCCGCTGACTGATGCGATTGATTAGGAATGGCGCGCCCGGAGGGACTTGAACCCCCAACCCTGTGGTTCGAAGCCACATACTCTATCCAATTGAGCTACGGGCGCGCTGACTCACGGCATTGTATCGCGCCCGCCCGGAATTTCACCAGTCAGTCGCCCTCTCCTACCGCCTCATCCACACCTTGAAATCCGTGCGACAGCCGCGGTCAAGGAGCGCCCCCCGCCTGTCGCCACCTTGCTACTCGCCTGGAGCCGTAAGAGATGGTCTCAGAAATACTGGCGCTTGAAGTTTTCGTGCCGCTGACGCGCCAGGTTCATGAGGTCAACGTATTGCGGCTCGCCGTGTAGTGAGACTATGAGTGGATCGCGGAGAAAGCAGGCGTAGCAATAGAAGTTGTGATCGATGGTCTGGCGCAGCAGCCGAAGTGCGGAAGGCGTGTCGCCAAGGGAGGCGTAGGCCTGCGCCATTTTGTAAAGCATTTCCCCATCCGCCGGCGGATAATCTGCCTCGAGTTTCTTCAAATACTGCCGGCCCTCGGCAGGTTGATTGCGGATGGCATAGAGGAAAGCTTCTCCGAATTTCGCATGGAGAAGTGAAGGGTCCGTCGCATAAGCGCGTTCAAATTCCGCTGCGGCACGCGCGTTGTCGCGCTGATAGTAGAAACAGAGGCCGCGGTAAAACGTCGTGCGGGCACCGCCTTCCGTCGGCATGGTGGACAAGAATTCTGCGTAGTCACCAGCATGCAGGTAGCTATTGAACGTCGAGCCGACATTGACGAGCGGGTCCAGCTTCAGCGCTCGTTCTCCTTCGGCAATCGACTCCTCCAGCATTCCCCCATACAGATATGCCGCGCTGAGCCACCAGTGCGCTGCGGCCTCGTTCGGATTCAGCCGGAGTTCCTCGCGCAGGGTCAGCAGGCCCTTCTCCAGCTCGCCGCGTTCCACCATATGGATCGCCAGAAGCGCATGGAGAACCGGGATTTGCGGATCCAGTCGGAGCGCCTTGTCATAGGCGGCCTGGCTTTTGGCCATGAATTCCGCTCCGCCGCCGTTCCAGATCGCATAGTTGGCATAGCCGATTCCCAATTCCATCCACGCCGGTGCATAGGCCGGGTCGAGTTCGACGGACTTTTCCAGCATTCGAATCGAGTACGCATATCCATTTTGGGCGCTGGAATCCCATCCTCGCAGGAGGTATTCGTACGCCAGGGAGTTCCGTGGCGCGGTATCTCTGAGGTGCTCGGCAGTCTGCGGCAGCACCTGAAGACTCATCCCCCGTGCGACTTTTTCGGCCACGCGGTCCTGAACGGTGAGCAACTGGCCGGAGGGCACCTCGAGGGTGTCACGCCACAGGACTTGATCTTTCGTCACGTCCACCAGTTCCGTGGAAACGCGCAGGCGGTCGCCCTCCTGAATATAATTCCCGGTCAAAATAACTTCCGCATGAAGCTCCTTGGCAGCGGATCGCGGGTCGGCTTCGCCTCCGCGATACCTTGCCACATACGACGAAGGCCGGACGATCACCCCGGGGAAATAGCCCAGCCTGCTGATAATTGCATCCGCAAGCGAGTAGCTCAGGTACTGCGTGTCCGCTCCCGGCTTGAGGTCGCGAAACGGAAGCACGGCGAGAGCGCGCGCGTGGCTTCCCTGTTGCTGCGGCTTTCTGAATCGCCCTGTCAGCAAGTAGGCGGCGGCCAAACCTGTGACGGCCACAATTACCAGCGTCAGCCACTTCCAAATCGTCGCCGGCTTGGTTGCTGGGCGCACCGCTTGACGTGTTGCAGCCGGGTGTTCCGAAGTACCGGCTTCGACGGTCTCCTCCACCTCTTGTTCATGAATCACGATGTGCGTTCGCGTCCGCCGCTCCTGCCATACCTCTGGCAAGCTGTTGTCGCTAACTTCGCGCACCGGCACGGCAAACCGATAGCCCAGCTTGGGAACCGTTTCGATGTAGCGATCTCCGTTCGCCCCCTCCCCCAGCGCCCGGCGCAGCAACGATATGTGCTGCGTCAGGTTGTTCTCCTCCACAAACGTATCCGGCCACAACGACTTCATCAGTTCATCCTTGCTCAGGACGTGGCCGCTGTTGCGCACCAGCAGGAGCAGGGTCTCGAATGCTTTCGGCGGAAGGGATACAGCTTTGTGGTCTTGGAGTAGCAGGCGCTCCGATGGCTTCAGGCAGAAGCACCCGAATTCGTAGAAGTTCTTTTCTTCGAGCGGCATGGCTGGGTTCCGCGGCTCTTCAGAAAAAATTCATCCCGCGCTAAAGACTTGCAGCTTCCTGCGTTCTATCACAGGCCGGCAGGCGGCGCGCCAGGCTTCCCGCCGTTTTCACTGCTCCGGATTTTAGGGCCAAAGACCTGCGGTTGCAATGGCCGCGAGACCCGGCTGCTCGCGGCGCTGACAAATCGGGGAAAAGGCTTGAGGAAGAAACGAACCATTCGGACCATGGAAGTGACCATCGAGACCGAGGAGAGCTTCCTGCAAGGCGCCGGAGTTGGCCACCGCTTCTATCCCATGTGGTGTCCCAACTGCCGCCGCCAGGTGCAGATGGTCACCCCGGAGCACGCCGCGCAAATTGCCGGCGTCACTGCGAGGACCGTTTATCGCTGGGCCGATGCCGACTGCGTCCATTTCGTCGAACGCGGCGGGCACCTCCTGATTTGCTTCCCGGCGCTTTCTCTCCACACGGCCTCAACAAGTGGGCCCGGCCCAGTGAAAAATCATCACGGGAGCAAGGGATGAGCGGTCAACGACCCTGCTCCTTCGTTCGCCGGGCACTGGTGATGATATCGACTCTGCTCGGCTTTTTCGGCGGAGCAATCGTCTCTGCTCACGGCATGCCTGCACCGGAGTGTTCACCCCTGACCACAGTAGAAGGAATACCTCCGACCCTGTCGACAAAAAGCGTGGGGACAACGAATCGCCCCCCGCCAACTGACACGGCCAGCGGAGCCATGGTGCAGATTCTTCAGGTTACCGATTCCGCAATCGCGGAAGCGGGCAACAAAGGAACGGATTGCCAAAAGGCTGCCGCCAACATCGCATTCCAGGCGGTCTTCGACGCCTACACCGGCGGCATTCTCGGCGGGTTCCTCCGCGCTATCAAAAGCGCGCTCACCAATATCCTCGGTCTCGGCAAAGAAGGGCTTGAGGAATACCTAGGCGGCAAGTTGGATGAGGCAGAAGAGGCAGCCAAAGAAGCGTTCAAGGAGTGGGTGAAAGAGAAGCTAAAAGGAAAACCGCCGGAGATCTTTGAGACAGCATTCACAAAGGGTCCTTGCACCGGAACGGTGACCTCCACGTGGGATATCGCCGCGGGCATTTACAAAGTGGTGGTGAAAGGCGAATGCGCTTGCAATCCCGTCGCTACCGGAGGACTTCGGTCCGCTCGGCTGAAGGATTTCACGGTCACTGTCACCGGAAAAGTTTCCATCGACCTCGATTACAAAGAACACATGCCTATCCTGCATGTCGATCCCAATCCAAAAGTTACCGTCGAGGCGGACTGTGAGAGTTGCTCGCAGCCTCAGAAGCAGAAAAAGCCGGAAAATCCTGTCACTCCCCCGCCACCCAGCACGACCGGCGGCGGCGGTGGGACCGTTTCCCAACCTCCTCCTGCGCCGGAACTGCCAAAAGAATGCGACATCAAGCCGCCCTGCCCCGAATGTATGCCTATCTACAACCAAATCGTGGCGGCTTGTAATAAAGCGAAAGGGTTAATCAGCGAATTGCGGGACTTCGCCAATCAGTGGGGCGGTCTTCAGAACCGTATTGCTTATGCGCAGCAGCAGCTCGATCAACTGAACGCTCAGCACGCCTCGGAAAGTCAGATCGCCGCTCAGAAAGCTGAATTAACTGAACTCCAGCAAGAAGCAAACAACCTGATACTTAGTGCCCTCAATGACGGCATCGAACTCAAGAAGCTCCAGGCTGCGCTGACAGAACTTGCCAAGCAGTTGGCGGATTGCAATAAACCGCCATGTGGTCCAAAAACAGTACCGCAACGGCCGCCCGCCGGCACGCCGCCTCCGCCAGTAAAACCTTCGAAACCGACCACTCCAGAGACTCCCCAAGGGGGCTCCGGCGTGACTCCTCCACATGGACCCACCGTTCCGCCCGCACCGCCGACTCCTCCTCCCCTACCGCGGTTGACACCAGGGAATACTATACCGACGGGCAACGCTACAAATTTACCCAGGTCCAATGGCACGGTGTCGTTCCCGCCGCTGCCCCCCGGCGACAAGGGCGTCCAGAATGACGACGGCAGCCTTTCCGTTACTACGCCAACCGGAAACGTTTTTCGCTTCTTCATTGACGACCACGGCACTTTGCAGGTTGAGCAAACAAAATTCGCCGGCCTGGAGCCGTCCTCGTCCGCAAAAATTCCAAACGCCCAAACGCAGAATCCTCCACCCGAAACTTCGACTCCTGCCTCCAATCCTCCCGTCGGCACAGGTATACGAATTCCGACAGTCACGGGCCCGGACCACGTCGCCGTGCAAGACGTGTTTACGCCGAGCGAAACTCCGCCCGCGAATCAGCCAGCGACGCCGGCACCGCCGAAAAAGGATCCGCCAATCCCGCCGGTGACTCGCGCGGGTTCGAGCGGCTTCCCGCCTTTCACGTGTAATGCCTCTGTGACTGTGACACCAATGGTCCGCCCCGAAGGGCTCACCGAACTTGTCGGAGACATTCTCTTGCGGTGCACAGGCCCTACTCCGCAGACCACTTCGACCGGCACGGCCGCTCCGAGCCCGCTCGGTGCAGTGAACTTCACCTTTGATTTTAGCCCTCAGAACACGGTTCCGGGTGCAACTCCCGGTTCCTTGAACCCGTCTGTCTTTCGAATCCAAAACCCCGGAGACGCTACGGGCGAATTTCACGGGCTCCCGTTTACCACCCCCGGGTTTGTGTTCGGCAATACGGACTTTTTTCTCGACGTGCCCGTCAATTTGGAACCCAACGCCACAAGCATCACAAAAACCCACATCGGGGGTCTTCGGGTTTCCACCCTGGGCTCTCCGCCAGCCAATATCACCGGCTCAAACCCGTTTACGGTGAATCTCTCGGGGGTGTTTTCTCCAGGTGGCGCCAACTCCCCGACCGGATCATGGGCGCTCTACGTCCAAGATGAAGCATGTCGAACCGACCCGGGTATATCCTTCAGCGGCTGGTGCCTCAATTTCACCGAGAACCCGGTCACCCTCGATTCCCCTGCATCGCACCACGCCGGCCCGAACACTCCTGAAGTGCCCAATTCTTTCATCTCCGATCTGCCCGGCACCATTCCTTCCGTGGGTGTGACACTTCCGAACCACAATCCACCCAACGCGGATCCATCCTTGCTACGTGTTGGACCTGGCGCCGCCCCCACAATTAGTGACGTTGGGGCCGGCTCAGCCGGGCCCGACACGCTGAACATATATGGTACAAACCTGAATGGCGTGACTTCGGTGCAGTTTGGTGGCGTGCCCTCGACCACCTTTGTCGTGAATGCAGAGGGGACAGTCATCACCGCCAAGAACCCCGCGTTGGCAATTCCCTCCCCCAGCCAGGCCATTACTTCGACCGGCGTGACGCCGACCACAGGTTCGATCACTGTCACCACGCCCACAGGCACGGCTACTTTTGAGCGCGGCGCCGCGACGACTGGCGTTACCGACCCGTTCGCCTTTAACACAATTCCCGCCGGACTCAATCCCACTACTGGAACCTACAACGTTACGGGTGACAGCTTATATCCTCCGGGCAGCGCCATCCGCAATGCTCCTGTAAAGTTGACAGTCCAGCATGTTGCCGCCGACGGGACTATTCATGGCTATGAAATCACCTTACCCAACGCCTCGCCACAGTTGCGGCCCCAGGACCCAATAAAACCCGGTGCGTCTCTCTGGCTTCCGCAGCGCGATAGGCCTAACGCGGCGGATGGCTGGGGCGGTTCACTCCGGCTCGCTGCGTTTCATTCCAGCGACCCGTTCGAATCGCTCCCGTCGGGCACGCTCGTGCGGATGGTTACTCGCCCTCGACCCAAGCCTCACCACGCCCCGAAAGCAACTCCGCAGGCGGCGGGTGCGCCTGAGTTCAACCTGATCGCCAACGGAAATGCCAGCGGCGAGGCCTTCGAATTTCAAGTCTTCGATTCCACCGGAAAGCTGAAGGAAATTCGCGTGCCCGATGGGTTGATCCTTGAGCCGCTCGAGCGGGGCAGCGTGCAACCGGTCGCGGGCAAGCCCGGAGAGAAAAAATCGTCCCACAGGCTCTCTGCTTATTGCGTCAACTACGACAAGGACGCGCCCGAGCCCAACGGCCTCTATCGCATCGCCGCACCGCAAATTCAGGAACAGTACAAACCCGTCCGCTCCGTCATGCGCGCCGGCCGCGAATTGGCCGCTGCCGGCAAGTTCCATCCCGATAGCGATCCCGCCGCCTACGTTCTTGCCATCCGTCAGTACGCCCTGTGGACAAAGCTTGAAAACTGGAACGAGCAGCAATTCGCTGATGTCTTTGTTGAGAAAACACGCCGCATCGCCGTCGAGTCCAAAGTGGAGTGGAACAAGGATATGGAGCAGGCCATTCGTGCGCTGGTCCCCGGACGCTGGCGCGATATCTCGCTGGTGCTTGAAGCAGCCCGGGAGCTCGAGGCCGCTGCGGCGCCGCCTCCAGCGAGGTGAGCAGCAAATGAACATGACACCGTTTCGTTTACGTGCATGCACCGCAATTGCTGGCCCGATTTCGATGGCTCAGTGAGGATACGATGACCCAGCTTCGAACGCTTTGCTGCAATTTAACGTTGGCTCTTCTGCTTCTCGTCCTCCTGCCGGCAGCCTCCGCGCTCGCCGCAGGCGACGACAAAACCACCATCACCTCCACGGATACAAACGTAAAGGTGCAACTCCTTCTCGGCGGAAAAGACGCCAAAGGCCGAGCGCTGCCTCCGGTTGACGTGCCGCCCTCCTCCGACGGCCACACCTTCAAGATCGAACCGCAACTCTTCGGCTCCACCACGCTTCCCACTGGCCTGTTCCCCTACGACTGCGGCGACGGCAAAATCGTTTTCACTGTGCCGGGCGCCAACATAGACGACCTGTGCCCCAGGGACCACCGCACCCCGCTCGCCTTCATCCCGCTGGGAGGCAGCGGCGACCTCTTTACGTTACCCGACGGGGTCACTCACAAGCTGACCATCACCAGCGTCGGCGGCGCTGGGCCCGTCTTCACTCCGACCTCCCTAGCGCCATCGCCCAACTCGCTGTTCTGGGGACAAGTCGGGGCAGGGGTCGGAGTGGGCGCGGGCAACAGCCTCAACGATTGCGATCCGTTCAATCAGGTGTTTCTCAATTCTCCCTGCACCGCCACAAATCGCGAGCTCACTTTCAATGTGGGAGGCCAAGTTGGCATCACGCCGTTTTTTGCCCTCAGTGGTGAGTACTTTCACATCGATACTTTCGATCGCAAGGCCACCGCACCTACGTTTCTTGAACAAAGCTCAGGCGAAACGCAATTTGGTTCCTTCATGGGCCGGGGCATCATTCCCCTGGGCCCGGTTTCTCTCTTCGGTGAAGGCGGGGTCGCCGTCTGGCGAACCAATGTGACCGAACACCAGACTCTCGCTTCCAGCACCACTCCGATCACAACCAAACTCACCGTCAATGGAGTTAGTCCGGCCGGCGGAATCGGAGTGGATTTCAGGCTGTCCAAACATTTCGGAATCGAGGCGGAGTATGTTTACTTCGAACAGCAGAAATCGGTGGATTCACACTACCACGTGGGCGTCATCGGATTCCGATGGAAGCCCTGAACCCTGTTCAAGCGCCCCAAGGATCGCGGAGTGCGTCAACAAAATCGCTGGCGGTAGGTCGCTCAACTGCCGGGTCATAGAAAGGAAATTGGAACCATGAAAACCTACAATTTCTGTGCTTGGATTCCTCGTTGGAGCCGTGGCCTGCGGCTGCGCGCCGTGCGCCGTGCCGGAACGCGCCTGGCGCTCGCCGCGGCCGCCCTGGCGCTGTGGGTAGCCGGCTGCGACAAAAAGTTTACGATTATTGACGGAGAGACGCCGGTGGAGGACAAGGTGACGCCCGCAACGGCCCCCGAGGGCAGTTCCGACACTCCGATCATTATTGAGGGGATGAATTTCAAGAGCCCTGTGCCCATGGCCGGTAACGTGCCCTTGCCGATCGTTTCCATCACTCCGACACAGATCAATACAATTCTCCCGGCGAGCATGCTCATGACACCCGGCTCGCTCCCCATCACTGTAGTCAATGTCACGCCCGGGCGAAATTTCTTTTCGAATTCCATGACCTTCACGGTCACCGGCGGCACGCCCACCGGTCCAACCCTGGCGCTCTCGAAAATGCACACCGGCAACTTTACCCAGGGCCAGATCGGCGCGACTTATACCATCACCATCAGCAATACCGGCTCCGGGCCCACCGATGGCACGCAGGTGACGGTCACAGACATGATCCCTTCCGGTTTGACGATTACCAACATGAGTGGCACGGGTTGGGGCTGTACGGCTCCCCCCGCGTGCGTGCGGAACGACATTCTCGCCGCCGGCTCCAGCTACCCGCCTCTCAGCGTTACTGTGGATGTTGCCACCAACGCGCCTTCCTCAGTCACCAATCAGGTTTCTGTCTCGGGCGGCGGATCACCTGGAGCCACCGCCAGCGATCCCACCACCATCAATGGGCCGGCGGCACCGCAGCTCGCCCTTAACGCCAGCTCCATGCCCGCCACTTTTGCGCCCAGCGGAACCGGTTCCTATATGGTTACCGTGTCCAACACCGGCAACGCCCCGACCAACACTCCTGTGAGCCTGATGGCCACTCCGGCTTCAGCATTGACGCCGGTCTCAATGTCAGGTGCGGGATGGGTCTGCAACCTCGGCGCACAGACTTGCACCAACAGCACGCCTCTCGCCGCGGGCGCCAGCTACAACGTGATTACCTTCGACGTCGTCATCTCCCCGAGTCCGCCACCGACAGTGATGACCAGTTTCACCGCCTCAGGCGGTGGCTCGAGCCCAGTCACGACCAGCGTGAGCAACCCCACCTGAGTGGCGCAGCTACACCAACGACCGGCCGCCATCTACCACGATGATCTGCCCGGTCACAAATTCTGTGGTCGCCAGATACGCTGCGGCACCGGCAATGTCGTCCCCTGTGCCAGTGCGATGCAGCGGCACGCGCCGGATGTAATCCTCGTCCGGCGCCTCACCGGGAAATTGAATCGTTCCCGGCGCGATCCCATTCACCAGGATTTCCGGCCCCAGCGCGCGCGCCAGGCAGCGCGTCAGCATGATGGCTCCCGCCTTCGACACGCAGTAGTGCGTGTACGCCGGCCACGGCAAAATCCCTCCGAGCGAAGTCAGATTAATAATCCGCCCGCGACCCCGTCGCCTCAACAGCGGCGCCGCCGCCTGCGCGCACAAAAACTGGGACTTCAAATTCGTGTTCATGATGCGGTCCCACTGCTCTTCCGTCAGCTCCTCGAACTTGGCCTCGAAGAACATCCCCGCATTGTTTACCAGGATATCCAGCCGCCCGAATTCCGTCTCCGTCGCGGCCATCAGCTTCTGCACATCGCCGCGCTGCGAGACGTCCCCTGCGACGGCAATGGCCCGCCGCCCTCCGGCCTGAATCTCGCGCACCAATTCCTCGGCGTCCGCCCTCGACGATTCGAAATTCACCACCACGTCCGCTCCGTCTGCCGTCAGCCGCAGCGCGATCGACCGCCCGATGCGTTTCGCCGCTCCCGTCACCAGCGCTACCTGCCCCTCCAGTGGTTTCCCGGCCATCTTTCGCCTCCATTCGCCGCCACCTTACCACCCGGCCGCCCGAAAAAAAATCTTTCCCAGGATGAAACGCGTTGGGCCGCTCCTGCACTACTCAGTGGCTCACCGAGTGGATCGCTAGGGCGGCGGTGCGGGAAATGCCGTAACGGATGCGGACTTTTACCGCACCGCCGCCCCAGCGCCATGCCTGGAAACGCCAATTTACCCTGACCCAAGCCGAAGGGTCTCCTGATTGGCGCTTTTGATTCTCGCCTTCCCCTCCGTGCAACCTATTCACACCGCAACTGCCAAGCCTCGCCTCTAGTGTAGAATCTCCCCGCAATCGGAGGCGGCATGAAACTAGATTTGCTGGCTATCGGGCCTCATCCCGACGACGTCGAGCTCACATCCGGCGGCACGCTGCTGAAAATGGCTCAGGCCGGCTATCGCACCGGCATCCTCGACCTCACGCAAGGCGAAACCGGCTCGCGCGGCACTCCCGAAACGCGCCTCCGCGAATCCGACCGTGCCGCCAAAATCCTGAAAGTCAAAATCCGCCGCAACCTGGCTCTGCCCGACGCGCGCCTGGAAACCCACGAAGAGTACAAGAAGGCCGTCGCTGCCATCATCCGCGAGCTGCGCCCGCGCACGGTCATCCTTCCCTACTGGGATGGCCGACACCCGGACCATTACACTGCCTCGAAGCTCGGCTACGAAGCTTGCTTCCTCGCCGGGCTCCGCAATTATCCGCTCGAAGGCGAAGCCTTCCGCCCGTTCAAAATCCTGTACGCCGCGGCCTACGCCGACCCGCGCCCCACCTTTGCGGTGGACATCACCGCGCAATACGCCACGCGCCGACGCGCCATTCTGGCTTATGCCTCGCAGTTCCGCCCGCCGCGCGGCCAGCGCCGCTCAAAAGTTTATCTCCCGCTCGACGAACTCGAAGAGCGCATGAGCCTGCAAGCCCGCCACTACGGCCGCATGATCGGCGTGAAATACGCGGAAGCTTTCGTGCTGAAGGAAATCATGGCCGTGGACGACGTGGTCGAACTCCCCGTCCGCTCCGTCTGACCTCTTCGCGTCCTAAATCAGAATCTCCATGGCCTCCACATTCGCATGAAACCCCGCCTTGGCGTACAAGGGCCGTGCCTTTTCCTCCGCGTCCAGCCACACGCGCTTCACCCCCGCCTCCTTCGCCAGCTTCAACAACTCCGCGACGATGGCCGTCCCCGCCCCCTTCCCGCGCCATTCCGGCAGCGTGAACATGTTCATCAGGTAAGCCTCGCTCCCCGCCAGGTGCCGCTGGTATGGCGGCCGCTGCATAAAAGTTATCCCGCCGCACGCGATCACTTTGCCGCCGGCCTCCGCCATCACGCCGCAATACTTGCCCGACGGAATCGCCTCCGCAAAATATGTCCGCACGGCCGCGCCCACCTCGCTCCACTCCTCTTCGCCTAAATCTGTAGGCACACCAAGCGCCGCCGCAACGTGCAGCAACTCCACGCGCATGCTCACCAGCACTTCGATGTCGCGCACTTCGGCCTTTCGCACCGTGAATGGAACAGCCATGTGGGCACCTCGATTTTGTGACCGGTAGGATACAGCGAAACGGATTGCAGAAAATTAGCTTCCGCCGAAGGGGTAATCTTTGTAGATTGCGGTTTTTGCGTTGAGCAGCGCGGAAGGCTCCGTCTTTGTGGGTCGCGGTTTTAACCGCGACATGAGAAGGACCCAGAACGGTGGGCTTCAGCCCCTGAAGTTCCTCTTCGCCTGCCACCCCGGCGACATCTAAAACTCGTCGGCTTCCTGCGCGTAACTGAACCCCGGCAAAACTGCCGCATCGCCGCGCCGGTCCACCTTCACCTTGATGGCCCGCTCGCTTTCGGCGCCCGCCTTGCGCAGCAGCGCGTAGGTAGTCAACGCCTCGTTGTACACCTTGGTGATCAAATAGGATTCTCCGGTGTCTTCCTTCTTCCACACCTGGCCAACTTGGATTTTGCTCACCGGCACAATACGACTCTAAGAGGATTCCCCGAACCCGTCAACCAATCCCCGCTCGCACGTTTCCGCCGTATTGGCCGCCTGCATCGGCTGCACTCGGCGGTCGTCCTGCCCATTCCGATGACCCGGGGACGCCAACCAGCTCATTGACGTGCCCGGGCCACGTCTCACTTGCCGCGCGCTTTTTCCTTCCCCGCCACATAGGCGGCAATGCGGTTGGCTACTTCAATATTTTCACCGGTGAACTTGGGATTGCCGCGCTGAATATAGCTTCCCACCGGCGCGCTGCCCTCCTGATTGACCACGATCGAGCAGCCCTCCTCGCCCTTCTTGTTCTTTTCCGCCACGGTGCGAATGGCCACGGAGATATCCCCCGCCCCAGTGGAGACTTCGCGGACATGCACCTTCAGCACGTGCTGCGAATCGTCGGCAGAAAACCCATCGGCATTTGCCTTCACGTATTCTTTCACGTCCTGCCAGCAGTATTCCGGTGCAGCCTTCACAAAGGTGCTGGCCGCCTGCGCGTGCGAAAACGCCGGGAACGCCAGCGCTGCCGCCGCCAGAAACAGACCTTTGATCTTCATCTCAATTCCTCCCTGTCAATGACAAATTAAATCCGTTGCAAACCTCTGCTCTAACAACTCTTTAGATGCAACTTCGGACGGGGGAGTCGTCTCCACCGCCTCGACCTTTTCCTGCCGCGCAACACGCTACTGATTGCTCCGCGTCCGCTTCTCTGCATGCGGGTCTCTGCCGCGAACCGCTCCCGAGGCCGCCTTCACGCCTTCCCCCGCCCTCCTAATCCTTCACCGATACACAAGGCACCCGCGCGCCTCCAGCCCCGCGAGCCACCGCGGCTCTTCGAGAGTGGTCACCCATCGCAAATCGATTTTCTCCAGGCGCGGCATCCCCGCCATCGCCTCCGGCAGCGTCCTTACAGGATTCGCGCGCAAATCAATCTGCCGCAACCCCTGCAAACTGCCTATCGCTTCCGGCAAAGAATCGATTTTGTTATTCCGCAGGTGCAGTTCCCGCAACTGCGTCAACTCCCTGATCGCATCCGGCAGCGACGTGAACCGGTTGTCCGAAGCACGCAGCTCGACCAAACCTGCCATGCGGCACACAACTTCCGGAAAAACTTCGAAGGCGTTCTCGCTGATATTCAGGTAGCCCAGCTTCGTAAGGCGGGCAAGAGTCCCCGGCAGCGCGCTCAATTGGTTGTCGTGCACGTAGAGGAAATCCGTCAGCCCGCTCAACGCACCGAGCGACTCCGGCAATCGCGTCAAGCGGTTGTGCCCCAGGTCCAGCGTGCGCAGCCGCCCGAGCCGCCCAATTTCCTCCGGCACCTCGGCCAGCTCGTTATCCGCCAGCACCAGGGTCTCAAGCTCCGGCTTCTCCCACACCCACGCCGGCACCGACCCCAGCCGCTTCTTCCACAAATTCAAGTGCAACGCTGCCGGTTCGCTCACAATGACGAACTTACCGCAGCTTCCGTCGCGTCAGCCAACGAACTCGCGGCCCCTGTCGCGGGCGCAGGAAAGCCTTCCGGCAAATGTTGACTGCCTCCTTATACTCTTCGGCGGTCCATAGCCAGAGTCGCTGCAGTCCATGTTGCACAAACCGCTTCGGCAGAGAGAGCCGCCCCTCTTTCACATAGCGCCAGACGGTCATCTTGCTCATGCCCAGTGCGTGCGCAATATCCGCGCCTCTGTACAATCTATCGGCTGGTCCCTCCGCCGAGGTCCGCCACGATTTTGCTGCTGATTTTTTCATTGTGTTCGCCAACCGCCTCACGCAATCCTACCGATAAGTCAGCCTCGGCGCAAATTCCCCCGCAGTGCGGGTGGCTCGGCCTTTCACACCCGCATTCCCCACGATGAATCCCTCAGTCACCGGGATGATACACTAAGATAATTCATCTCGTAACCGTTTTGCTACTGCCGTTGTTCTTGCTTTTGATTTTGACTTCGTCCCTGAAATTGCGGGTGCCCATCTTTCGCACGCCGTCGGCGAAAGGTGGGATGCCTTTGACGTTTTCGATCCCTGTGGTGAGGAGAAATTCAAAACCTCCCAACCTTCCGACTTCGGAATGTGGGGCACCCTGAACTTCAAAGCAACCTCCAGGCAACCGCAGGAAACTACCGCGCGGCGTCGGAGCTTTTGGTCAGCATCAGGGCGTTCATTCCCGCCGAGTTCATCACCTCCTGGATCAACTAGCACACTGCGGGTTCGTCATCCAGCACCAGAGATCGCCTCGGCATGCATCCCTCCCGGAGAATTCAGTTCTCGAACCGCGCCCTCCCCCCGCGTACCTCGTAGTATTGAAACTGGACGCCTACAGAAGCCTTGTCATGGGCAATGTCCCGTGGCTGCACGCGAACCACTTGCCCCTGACAGCGCCACTCCTGCGCAGGCCTTCCGGTAACTTGCTGGGGCATGCGCAGAGATACTTCCACGGGCATTCCCACCACAGCGGGAAGATCCGTGGTCAGGCACAAACCGGTGCTCGAAATATTTGACGATACGGCCATGCGGGCAGGTGTTTCCGGCGATTCCAGCGGTCGAATGGACACTGGAATCTCCATATCAAAGCGCGCTGTTTGCCGGCAATCCATTCGTCTCATGGCTCCCAAATCTTGAATGATGACCTCCGTCTCAGGCGATTCCAGCCGTCGCGTGGCCGCTTGAATCTCCATAGCAAGGCGCGCCGTATGCCGGCGGTCAATTTGTCTCCCGACATCCCCCTTTTGAGCGGTGGCCTGAGCCTCAGGCGCGCTACGAAACTCTCTTGGTCCCACATCCAATTCCCCAATGGATTTCACCGTCTCCCCCTTGTGGCCCCTCAGAAACTTGCAGATGGACTTGGCAAACTCCTGGTCGTAAATCAACAATTCCCTGACGAACTGTACGTGCTTGAACGCAGTTCGCAGAACGATCCCAGGAAGGCCGGTCTCAGGCCGCATCAGGTAGTGGGCGCCCATCAGAGTGTCCTGGCAATTCGCCGGTGCGCTCCGTCCGGTCGCAGACATCCCGCCGGAATTGGGTGGCCACCTGCCCATGATGCTCGGATGTTCTTGAAGCTGCATGGAGGTCCTGTTCTTCCCATCGGCCTTCCTATTGGAATCTTTAGGTGAATCGGTGGCGCTTTCTGAAGGTCAGAGGCTTTTCCTGCGCGCCTTTTGCGTCCCGAGCTCAGCCATGTACCGAATGGTTTACGGCGCAGCCGAGGGGTGCGTGCGCCGCAGGCGCCTCCTTTGCCGTCAATATGCCTGCCCGCCGAAGGAGGGAATCCGGTTGGTTTCTGAACTGCGGTGCGCGCTTTTCGCGTCACGGGTGCGCTTGCTGGAAGGGACCTGCTTTTATCGTTGCATTGCTTCTCGGATTTGTAGCGCCGGCATCTTGCCGGCTCTTTGCCTTGCTCTTAGTTTCTGCCTGTGTGGAGTGCGGTGGCTCGACACCGCTTTGTTACGCCCCGGCTCGACGGGGCGCGCCCTATGAACTCGAGGGCTCTTCGCCTTGCCCGCTCCCGTCTCCCCGCTGTCAACCCGAGCGAGTTCGCCCACCTTCGGCGGACAAAGATGGATCTGCTGTGGCTGTGGCCTCGAACCCCTGTATGTTTCCTCCCACCCGGCTATCGATTCGGCGGCCCTCCATTCGTCTCACCTGTGGAGGCAGAAACCCTGCGCTACATCGTACAACTCCGGAGAGGCCGGGCGTTGCTGCTGCACTTCGGGTGGGGGCCTTTGACGTTGTCGCTTCCTGTGGTGAGGAGAAATTCAAAAACCTCCTCGCCCGCCGTAGCCCGCGCTCCGGGCAAAGGAGGGCCACCCTTCCACTGCGAAGGGTGGGTGCACCCTGAACTACAAACCAACTTGCAGTCAATTGCGGGAAACTGACGCGCTGCAATCAGCACTGGCGCGGTGATGTTACTTGCGGGAGAGAGAGAGCACATGGCCCGCGCCAGCCTCCAGCTTTCGTCGCGTCCGCCAAGGCACCCGCGGCCCCTGTCGCGGGCGCAGGAAAGCCTCCCGGCAAATGTTGACCGCCTCCTCATACTCTTGGGCGTTCCACAGCCAGATTCGCTCCGGCCCATGTTGCACAAACCGCTTCGGCAGTGAAAGCCGTCCCTCTTGCACATAGCGCCGCACCGTGAGCTTGCTCATACCCAGCGCGCGCGCAATATCCGCGCCACTGTAAAATCTTTCGCCTGGTCCCTGCGCCGATCTCCCGGACGATTTCGCTGGTGACTTTTTCATCGCGTTTGCATACCGCCTCACTGAATCCTACCCATAAGTCAGCCTCGGCGCAAATTCACCCGCAGCTTGTGTGCACCTCTCCCGATGCCGCCCTACAACGTCATTCAGTCAGCCTGGCTCACCAGCCTGCCAACTCATTGTGTGTCAGAAGGGAGTTCAAAAGGAACGGAGTAAATAGGCCTCAACGGGGGCACCTTTGGAAGCGTTGACGAAGCGGATTCCCACGCCCTCGTCCTTGCAACGACGTAAGCCTGCCACTCGCTCTCGCCCATTGCGTAGCGAACCTTTACCCGGAGTTTCCCCTTCAAGGGGATTGAATTTGCTTGATCCGTGTGCGTCTCCCAGATTGAGACTGGAAAAGGATCCAGCAGTCCAAATTCGTCTTCGTAAGTCTCACCGGGTTCGATTTTCACCGGGACAAGCTCTGGCAATTCGTGGTGAGTCGGCAAACTCTTCCAGTTCTCGTTTTGCAAAATCTCCGGTTCAAGCGTTGCTATCCCGTTTGGTTTCCCGAGGCCTCTCCTGGGAAGAAACACAGGAACCCGAGAGTGATTGGTAATGCTGAAGTTTAGATCGTACGTGCGCCTACCTTCGAACTCGCCCCCCACCACCTTTGTGACCGCGATGCTAACCTCATTTGGTGTCGAGTCGTGCGCGGATAGAACCATTGAGAACATACTCGCCGTCAAAATGAGAAGGAGTGTTCCACGATTCTTCATTTTCAGTGCCCTCCGATCGGACGCTGGCCCGGCCTTTGCCGTCCGCACTTCCCGCGATTGACCCCGCCGCGCCGCCGATCATACCACTCGGATAACTCATCTTGTGGTTGATTTGGCTTGCTTGTGGTTTTGTCTTTGAAGTTGCCTTTGAATCTTCGGGCGCGGGCGCCCCGTGCTTTGCCTGCCTTTGGCGAATGGCGGGAGGCCTTTGACGTTGTCACTTGACTGTGAAATTTCAAATTTCCAATTCGTCTGTTCTCCGTGTCCCGCGCCCAACCCCTCGCACCTGTCCTTCTGTACAGGGGTACTACAACTGGATCAAATCAATCCGCTCTCTGTCCTTTTTCTGTCCCACTCCTCGGCTCGATTCATGCTACTTAGGTTCATATCCGCCGCGCGGCAGCCTCGCAATCGTTCCAGAAAGCTCGATCGCACCGCATCGCCCCTCCCCTCAGCACTCGCCACGTCTGCTTCAGCTACCCTCTTTACCTCCTCCGCTTTCTCAATTTCCTCTGCCTCGCCTACCTCATTTTCTAATCGTTACACGCCGGGATTAGAACCCGTCGTAACCTACTCAAAACAAACGACGGAGGTACTTCCTATTCGATACAAAATTGGGGGTGGTGGGGGGGGTACAATCCGGCCGGCGAGCTGCTTTCTGGCGGGCCCCCTCAGTCCACTTCAACCGAGCTTCCCGCTCCTTGCCTCTCTGCCTCCGTGCTTCCTTGTTTCCTTCTCTCTGAAGCCAAAGATAACTATTTCCCTCCTTCTGCCATCACATGCACAGAGGTATTCCGCGCTCGGGAGGCGTATACTACCCACGGATTCCTCCGGAGGTACCTAATGAGGACCAGTTGGCAATTGCGAGTGGTTGCGATATTCATGGCCAGCTCGCTCGCCGTCCCTGCGACCTTCGCAGCGCCACAGCAGCAGACCCAGCAACAGTCCGGCCAGCAATCCGGTCAAGACCAGGATTCCAAGTCCGGCCAGCCGCAGTCATCGTCCGCGCAGCCGGCGACGCCGGCGAACCCGCAAGGCCCCGCTCCCGTGGCGCAACAGGCGGACCCCAACGTCAAGGCCGGCAGCAAGCAGGACGTGGACGCCATCGGCAATCGCAATGTCGGTCACGGATTGAATTTCTATTCGCTCGAGCATGAAATTGCGCTGGGCAAGCAACTGGCCCAGGACGTGGACCGCTCCGCAAAATTCATTGACGACCCGGTGGTCATCGAGTACGTCAACCGCGTGGGCCAGAACCTGGTGCGCAACTCCGACGCGCAGGTTCCCTTCACCATCAAAGTGATCGACTCAGATGTGCTGAACGCCTTCGCGCTGCCCGGCGGGTTTTTCTACGTCAATAGCGGCCTGATCCTGCACGCCGATGAAGAAAGCGAGCTCGCCGGCGTGATGGCCCACGAAATCGCGCACGTCTGCGCGCGCCACGGCACGAAAAACGCCACCAAGGGCAACATCATGCAGATGGCCATGATTCCGCTGGTCCTGCTCGGACCCGGCGGCTGGGCCGGATACGGCATCTACCAGGCCGCGAATTTCATGATTCCCATCACCTTCCTGAAATTCTCGCGCGACGCGGAACGCGAGGCGGACTATCTGGGCCTCGAATACATGTACAAGGCCGGCTACGACCCGAACTCCTTCGTGGCTTTCTTTGAAAAAGTACAGGCGCAGGAGCGCAAGCAACCCGGAACGATTCCCAAGGTTTTCTCGACGCACCCGCTGACGCCCGACCGCATCGAAGCGGCACAGAAAGAAATCGCGACGATTCTTCCCGCGCGCGAAAATTACATCGTCACAACCTCGGAATTCGACACCGTCAAGCGCCGCCTGCAACTGATCGAGAACAACATCAAGGTCAAGGACAACGGCTCCGACAAACCGACGTTGCGCAAGCGCACCGACGAGCAGACCAAGACCTCCAAGGCTCCCGGCGACACGACCGCCTCCGGCGATCCGAACGAGGATCCCGATCGGCCAACTCTGAAGCGCCGTCCCGATACGCAGTAGGAAGCTGGAAGTTAGAGGTTAGAAATTAGCAGTTGGAAAATAGAAAAACAAAAGAGCGCGTCCGGTAACCCGCCGGACGCCCTCTTGGTTTTTATTTCGAATTGTTTCCGCGGAATCTACAATCGCCTCGAGAAAATCAGCGGGCGTGAACTTCCGCAACTCCCAGCCGCTTCATTCCCTCGGCATAATATTTGCGATAGAGAATGTCCCACTCTTCACTGCCCTCGAGGATTTCCTTCTTCTTCTGCGAATCAATCTTCGCGCGCACTTCGGTGTCCACTTGCTCTTCAAGTTTCAGCAGCGAGGTAAGAATGGTCACAATCTCCTGGCGGATGGTGTCGCGATCCTCCACGAAGTCCACATCCGCGTTGGCCACCAGCACGTCAATCATGCGGTGTGACAAGCGGACCGTTTTTTCCCGGCTCAGTCGCATCGTAGGTTTCGATCTACCGCAGGATCAGTTTCCTCTCCCGCGCCAGTTGACCCTTCACCTTCTTGTACATCTCCTGGTAGGAAACCCCTGTGTTGCGCATCTCGTCGGAATAGCGCGCCAGGATTTCGCGCACCTCCTCGTTCAGGCGGTCCTCAATGGTCACTTCGTCGGCCATGGCTTGGCGCACCGCCTGTGTGACCGCTTCCGGATTCTTGGTCTCAATCATCTTGCCGGCGACCAGGCGCTTGACCACTTCCTTGGCCATGTAGCCGACAAAATCCCGTGACAGCAGCATTCGTTGATCTCCGCACGCCGAACGCGAGCATTTCAGTCTACTGGTTGGTCGCGCGAAGTGTCAAGGCGGCCAGGGATTGCCAATTTGTGTCCATCAGGCCAGTTAACCCGCACACGGCCTTGGACATAGGTATTACAGAACTATTACAAACACCTCCGGCCGGTACTGCTAGTCTGATAGGTGAGATTTCATGACCATGCCAAATCCTGAGGAAACCGCGAACATGACCCAGCTTGAGATGCTGAAGCGCCGGCAACGCAGCAACGACGAAATCAACTGGGTGACTGCCTCGTTCATGCTCCTATTCCATATTGGCGCCGTTGCCGCCTTGTTCTTCTTCTCTTGGAAGGCATTGTTCATCACCCTGTTCCTGTGGTGGCTGTCCACCAGCATGGGCATCGGCGTGTGCTATCACCGCCTGCTCACCCACCGCGGCTACAAGTCGCCTCGCTGGCTGGAGTACTGCCTCACCGTTTGCGCCACCCTGGCACTCGAGGGCGGCCCGATATTCTGGGTGGCTACGCACCGCATCCATCACCGCTTCTCCGACCAGGAAGGCGACCCGCACTCCCCGCGCGACGGCAAATGGTGGGCTCACATGGGCTGGATTTTGATGGGCAAATCCATGCACCACGACACCACCACCCTGGCGCACTACGTCCCGGATCTGGCCAAGGATAAGTTCTACGTGTGGATCACCAAGTATCACTATGTGCCCATAATTGCTCTCGGCGTCGTGCTGTTGGCCGTCGGGGGAATACCCTTTGTCCTCTGGGGCATTTTCGCGCGCACCGTCATCGGACTCCACGCGACATGGCTTGTGAATTCAGCCACGCATGTGTGGGGCTCGCGGCGATTTCGGACGCGCGATGATTCGACCAACAATTTGTGGATCGCGCTGCTCACCTGGGGAGAGGGCTGGCACAACAATCATCATGCCCATCCCACCTCTGCGCGCCACGGCCTGAAGTGGTATGAGATCGATTTGAATTGGTACGCCATCTGGGTGTTCAGCAAGCTCGGTATTATTTCCAACATTCGCCTGGCCAAAATTTCCGATCCGCAATCAGCCGACAGCCTGCCCGCGACTCCGCCTGCCGCTGAACACGATTTAGTCTCTGCTTAGCGTTTTTTCTACTGCGCCTCTGCCGCCGCAACGTTTCTGCCAGCGCGGCATTGCTCCCCAGTTGTCAATTCCGTCTTCGCGCACACATCCTCGTCGCTCCTCGCGGTACAATAGTCCTGAATTCCGATGCGCACCTCCAGCCGCCGCAAGGCCATCGCCTTTTTCGTCATCCTGGGTGTGTGTCTTGTGGCACTGGCCGTGGCGCTCAACGTGGGTTGGATCATCCTCAACTTGCGCCAGGGCGTGATGCTCTTCCTCGGGGTCATCTTCTTCGCCGCGATTATTCTCGGCCTCATTCTTTACACCGGTTTCCTGGTGCGTGAGATCCGCTTGAACGAACAGCACGACAGCTTCATCAACGCCGTCACTCACGAGCTGAAGACGCCCATCACTTCCATCCGCTTGCATCTGGAAACGCTGCAACGCCGTGAGGTGGACGAATCGCAGCGTCGCAAGTTCTACGACCTCATGCTGCTCGATACGGAGCGGCTGCTTGGAACCGTCGAGCAGGTCTTGAAAGCCGGCCAGGCCAGTCACAAACCTGCCGCGCCGCATCGCGTGGAGGTTGACTTTGCCGGCCTGGTCCAGGAGTGCACAGAACTGGCGCGCGCTCGTCACCACCTGGACTCCGCCGTCCTGCGCTACCAGTCCGCGTCCAATGGCTTCCCGATCCTCATCCTTGGCGATGTGGAAGAGCTGCGCACGGCGGTCTCCAACCTGCTCGATAACGCCATCAAATATTCCGCAGGCAAGGTGGATGTAACCGTGCGGATCGACTTGCCGGATCACGACCACGTAGTGCTGCAAGTGCAGGATCGCGGCGTGGGCATTCCGGCCAAGGATTTGAAGCGCATCTTCAAGCGCTTCTATCGCGTCCCCGGCCGCATCCGCCACCAGATCAAGGGCACGGGACTCGGACTCTTCATCGTCCGTGCCATTGCCCGTGCACATGGTGGACGCGTGTTCGCCCAAAGCGAAGGCGTCGGACGCGGCACCACGGTGACTTTGGAACTGCCTCGGAGGGCTGCATGAGCCGCGTTCTGGTAGTCGAGGACGAAGCGCACCTGGCCGGAGGTTTGCGCTACAACCTGGAAGCCGAAGGCCACAACGCCCAAATCGTCGGCGACGGCGAATCAGCCATCAAGCGGCTCATCGAAAACCAGGAGCGATTCGACGCCGTGGTTCTCGATGTCATGCTGCCGGGCATGGACGGATTTGAAGTCGCCACCAAGCTCCGCAAGGCCAAGAACTACATTCCCGTGCTCATGCTGACCGCGCGTGGACGACCGGAAGATGTCCTGCGGGGATTTGCCGCCGGCGCCGATGACTATCTTCCCAAGCCCTTCGAATTGCCCATCTTTCTGGCGCGATTGCAGGGACTTCTCCGCCGCACGGAATGGCTCCGCGGCAGTGAAGGGTCGAAGCCAAAACCGGCTGCCGCAAAGTCGACTGCCAACGGTTCCGCAGCACTTACCGACGATGTCTTTTCGTTCGACAGTAAGACCATAGATTTCGGCACTCTCGAGCTTCATGCCGGCGGCTCGACCATCCAGCTCACTCTGATGGAGGCCAAGCTCCTTCGCCACCTCATGCAAGGCGGCGGGAAAACGATCTCACGGAAATCCATCCTCGAAGACGTTTGGGGCTTGTGCGAGGACACCGACACGCGGGCCATCGACAATTTCATCGTGCGCCTGCGCCGCTACATCGAGAAGGATCCCGCGAATCCGCGTCATCTACTCACCGTTCGCGGACTGGGATATCGCTTCGTCGCTTCTCCCGGGAAATGAGGCGGAATCTCAAATGCCGCCATCACCTCCAAAAGAAATGAGGAACCGTCCATCGTGAGCTCGTCCGTCCATTCCCGGCAACAAACAAGGCGCGTCCACAATTTCACTGCCGGACCCGGCGCGTTGCCTCTCCCCGTTCTCGAGCGCGTCCGGGAAGAGCTCTTCGATTACCGCGGCACGGGAATGTCCGTGATGGAAATGAGCCACCGCTCGCCCGAATTTGAAGCCATCCTCTCGCGCACCGAAGCGGCGCTGCGTCGCATCCTCACGATTCCGGATGATTATGCGGTCCTCTTTCTTCAAGGGGGCGGCAGTATGCAGTTCAGCATGGTCCCCATTAACCTGTACCTCCCGGGCAAGCCGGCAGACGTACTGCATACTGGCATGTGGACCGCAAAAGCTATCGGGGAGTTGAAGAAAGCTACGCCGTTTCGACTGGCTGCTTCGACGGAGGCAGAAAAATTCCGCCGCCTTCCCCGCCCCGAAGAAATCTCTCTCAGCGCCGACGCCTCCTACGTCTACATCTGCACCAACAACACCATCGAAGGCACGCAGTGGAGCAATGTCCCTTCCACCGGCGCTGTTCCACTGGTCGCCGACATGTCCTCGGACATTGCTTCCCGCCCCACGGACGTCCGCCAGTTCGGCCTGATTTTCGCCGGAGCTCAGAAGAATCTTGGCACCGCCGGTGTAACTGTGGTGATCATCCGGCGCGATCTCGCCGAGCGGGCCGATAAGAACCTTCCCTCGCTGCTGCAATATCGCACGGAGATCGCCGAGCGCTCCCTCTACCACACTCCGCCAATGTTCGCCGTTTACGTGACCGAACTTGTTCTTGATTGGATTGAATCCGAGGGCGGAGTGGCAGCCCTCGAGCGGCGCAACCAAGCCAAAGCGAAGCTCCTATACGACGCCATTGATGCGAGCGGTTACTACACCTGCCCGGCGGAACAAGCCTCGCGCTCCAAAATGAATGTCGTCTTCCGCGTCGCGGGAGGGCATGAAGCTGTCGAGAAAGAGTTCATCAAGCTGGCCGCGGTGGCTGGGATTTCCGGTGTCGGTGGCCACCGTTCCGTGGGCGGCATGCGCGTCTCCCTCTACAACGCAGTCACACTTGCAGGGGTTGAATCCTTGGTCGCCTTCATGCGTGAATTTCAGTGTAAGCATGGTTGATTCTGTCCGGCTCACACGACCAGGACCCGCAACCGTGACTAGGCCGTCCTGAAAGCCACACTTCTGTGGCAACCGCGCAACACTTGGCTTGACTTGTACTTCTTGCCCCGTTATCGTGGGTTTCGGATGCAAATTTCCCCCAGAACCGTTCCATTTATCCATTTTTCTGCGTTTCCGCTAAGGCACCGTTGCTCTCCAGGTGACACCTCCAGGGGGATCGTAGGGCTCCGCTCAGTTGTGAACCAGATCGGCGCACCCACTGAGGCCCTCCAGTGAAGCACATCCAGCAGCAGTGGAAGCTGGCCATTGGGGGCATCGTCTGCGCCGTCCTCGCCGCAGTCGTCTTCACCCTCGGCTCGCTGCGCATCTCCCTGCACCCCGAGCAGGGGAACAGCTTCGTCATCTTCTTTTCGCTGACCGTGGTCATCGTCGCCGCGCTTCTCGTTCTGACCATGATCCTGTTGCGCAGCATCGTCCGTCTCGCGGTGGAGCGCCGCAGCGGGCAACTCGGCTCACGCTTCAAGGTAAAAATGCTGCTGGGCGCCATGGGCGTTTCGCTGCTGCCCGTTCTGTTCATGTTCTTTTTCAGCTATGCCCTGGTGAATCGCACGCTGAACCTGTGGTTTTCCCGCCCGCTTGAAATTGCCAACGAACAGAGCCAGCAACTGAGTGCCGACATGCGCCGCGTGGGCGTAAACTACTTGAATGCAATAGCGGCGCGGGCTGCCGAGGGCGGCAATCCCGACCAGGCTGCTCTGGGAAAAACTCTCGCCGCCGATGCGTCCTGGATCGCCCAGCCAAACGGCGCAATCACAGACGCACTCGACTACAACAGGGCGAAGGCCCCCGAATACTCCAGCGCTTCATCAGAGATGGTCTCCATTTCGCCGCAGCGCGCCACCACGCTTCCTGGTGGCGCGGAAGTCTGGAAATCTAACTCCACTCTGTTCCTCGCAGGGAGCGCCGCACTCGCGGATGGCCGCACGCTCTATGTGGCGCGCCACATGCCTCCCGATTTCCTTTCGCGGATTTCGGAGATTCAGGCGCAAACCGAGATTTACGCGCAACAGAAACAGAACCTGCGCATGTACAAGCGCGAGATTCTCCTCGCCCTCTGCCTCATTACCCTGCTCCTGATTTTCACCACCACCTGGGTGGCCCTGTTCCTTTCGAAGCAGGTCACCGTTCCAATTCAAGCTCTTGCCGAAGCCACGCGCGAAATTTCCCGCGGCAATTTCGAGCATCGCATCCAGGTGCAGGCGCAGGACGAGCTTGGCACGCTGGTCCGCTCGTTCAATCGCATGACCGATCAGCTCGGCGAAGGCCGCCGCCAGATTAACGAGTTTACGAAGAGCCTGGAGCAAGCCATCGAGGAGCGCGAACGCCGCCGCAAATTGATGGAAGCCATTCTCGAAAATATTCCTACGGGGGTCGTGTCGCTCACGCCTTCCGGCGAAGTTGTGCGCGTGAATTCCGCCGTGGTCACCATTCTCGGTGACCACGCGCGTGAAGCACACGCCCTTGCCGACCTCCTCGGTGAAGAAGCCGCCCGTCCCGTACTGCACCTGATGCGCCGCTCGCTGCGAATGGGCGCAGCTTCGCGCGAAATTGAAATCGCCACGACGGGTCGCCTGGTTCGCGCGGCAGTGACGGTCAGCTCGCTCGGCCCGCGCCGCTCGAACCCCGGGTTCGTCATCGTCATTGACGACTTGACAGATCTCCTGCGCGCCCAGAAAGCTGCCGCCTGGCAGGAAGTGGCCCAGCGCATCGCCCACGAGATAAAAAACCCGCTTACGCCGATTCAGCTCTCCGCGCAACGTCTGCTTCGTCACCTGGACCGCAATCCGGTCGCTCGTCCCGATGCTCCGCGAATGGAATTCGAGAAATTGGTTGCCGAATGTGCCGGGCTGATTGAACGCGAAGTAAAGACCCTCGAATCCCTGGTGGACGAATTTTCGCAGTTTGCGCGCTTCCCTGCCGCGCGACTGGCTCCCGCGGACGTCAACAGCGTCGTCACCAGCGCGCTCGATCTTTTCCAAGGCCGCCTCGACGGCATTCAAGTCCGCCGCGAGCTCGCTGCCACGCTTCCCCCCATCAAAGCCGACCGCGAGTTGCTCCGTCGCGTCCTGGCCAATTTGATCGACAACGCCGCCGAAGCCATGGAAGGCGCTTCCGTTCGACAGTTGCGCGTGGCCACGCGCGTCGAGGGCGATGGCGACGCTGTCGAAATCGAAGTTTCCGACAGCGGCCACGGTATCTCGCCGGAAGACAAAGAGCGGCTTTTTCTCCCGCATTTTTCAACCAAGGAGCGCGGCACTGGCCTTGGCCTGGCGATCGCAAGCCGGATCATCTCCGAACACAATGGCTCCATCACCGTGGAAGATAATCTGCCCATGGGCACACGTTTTCTGATTCGCTTCCCCGCCACTGAGCCGGCCACCATGCCGGCGCAGGCGGGAGGCCCGTCGGCTTAACCCGAGACCCGCATGCCTGCGTCCATCCTTGTTGTTGACGACGAAAGCGGTATCCGCGAATCGCTCGGCGCCTTGCTCCGAGAAGAAGGCTATGGCGTGGACACCGCCTCGAGCGGTGAAGAATGCCTCGCGCGCCTCGAGGGCGGCCACGTGGACCTCGTCCTCCTCGATGTCTGGCTGCCGAAAGTGGACGGCCTGGAAACTCTCGAGCGCATTCAATCGCGTGACGGCGCTCCTATGGTGGTCATGATTTCCGGCCACGGAAATATTGAGACTGCCGTACGCGCCACAAAACTGGGCGCCTTTGACTTCGTCGAAAAACCGCTCTCGCTCGAAAAAATCGTCCTGGTCGTCCGCAACGCCCTCGAGTATTTGCGCCTGGAAGAAGAAAACCGTCGCCTGCGCGCCGAGCTCGAAGAGCGTCACCAGATTCTCGGGTCGAGTGTGCCCATGAAGGCTCTCCGCCAGCAGATCGCTCTCACCGCCCCGACCACCGGCCGCGTCTTGATCTACGGCGAAAGTGGCACCGGCAAAGAGTTGGTCGCTCGCGCCCTCCACGGTCACAGCCAGCGGAATTCCATGCCCTTCGTGGAAGTAAACTGCGCGGCGATTCCCGAGGAACTGATCGAGTCCGAGCTATTCGGCCATCGCAAAGGCAGTTTCACCGGCGCGAGCGAAGACAAAGTCGGCAAATTTCAGAAGGCCGACGGCGGCACGCTGTTTCTCGACGAAGTCGGGGACATGAGCCTCAAAACGCAATCCAAGGTCTTGCGCGTGCTCGAAGAACAGCGCGTCGAGCCCATCGGCTCAAATCAGGCTGTCAATGTGGATGTTCGTGTGATCGCCGCGACAAACAAAAAGCTCGAAGAGGAAATCGGCCGCAATGCTTTTCGCGAGGATCTCTTTTACCGCCTCAACGTAATTCCGTTTTATGTCCCGGCGCTCCGCGAACGCACCGAAGACATTCCCATCCTCGCCGCGCACTTCCTGGCTGAATTCTGCGAGTCTTACGGCAGAAAACCGAAAGAGTTTTCACCCGCGGCGATGGACGTTCTGCTCGCCTATCCCTGGCCGGGAAATGTCCGTGAGCTGAAAAATCTGGTCGAGCGCCTGGTCATCATCTGCCCGTCGCCAAAAATAGAGCCACACCATCTGCCGCCCGAGATTTTTCGAGGTGCTTCCAAAAGCCCGCAGAAACCATACGGCAGCCTGCAGGAAGCACGCTCCGCCTACGAACGCGAATTTGTCCTGCGCAAGCTGGAGGAAAATCGCTGGAATATGACCAAGGCGGCACAGGCGCTTGGCCTTGAGCGCAGTCACCTCTACCGCAAAATGCGTTCGCTTGGGATTGCCCCCTCGCGCTTGGAGTAAATTTCGCGCGCGGTCATTCGAAGAACTACAGGCTCACGATTTTTCCGCTGCCGGCTGCGGGAACCCCTCCTGGGCCTCCGCCAAAGTCTCCAGTTGCCGGCGCCAGTCGAGCTCCTGCACGATGGCGGAATCTTGACGCCAGCCCGGCCGGACCTGCACCAGCAGCTCCAGAAAAACATGAATGCCAAGGACTGCTTCGATCTCCAGGCGCGCTTGCGTGCCGATCTTCTTCATGGTCGCGCCGGCTTTCCCGATCAATATGCCCTTCTGCCCTTCCCGCTCCACATAGACCGTCGCGCGGATGCGCAGCAGCTTTTCGCCCTCTGTGAAATTGTCGATCATCACCGCAATCGAATAAGGAACCTCGTTGCGGGTGACGGCGATGGCCTTCTCGCGGATGATTTCCGCGGCCAGGAATCGCTCCGGCTGGTCGGTAAATTGATCTGCAGGAAAGTACGCTTCGTGCTCCGGCAATTGCGTCAGCCAGCTCTTCACCAGGTCGAAACAGCCCAGCCCGGTGAGCGCGGAAATCGGAAAGATCTCCGCAAAGTCAAACGCTTGCGAATAGCGTTCAATCAACGGCAGCAGCCGCGGCTTGGCCACCCGGTCCACTTTGTTCAGCAGCAGGTACACCGGCCCTTCGAATCGCTGCACCCATTCAATCGCGAACTTGTCGCCGGCTCCAAATTCCGAGGAGGCATCCACAATCAACGACAGGATGTCGATGCCCTCCACGGCATGCTGCGCTTCGTCCATCATCTGGCGGCTCAGCACGTTTGCTGGCCGGTGAATTCCCGGCGTATCCACCAGCACGATCTGGGCGTCCTCGCGGTTCAAAATTCCCTGGATGCGATTCCGCGTGGTCTGCGGCTTGGAGGTGACGATGGACACCTTCCGCCCCACCAGTTTGTTCACCAGCGTGGACTTGCCCGCGTTCGGCCGCCCCACGATTGCAACGAATCCGGATTTGAATGTCATGTGTACCTGATTGTACGCCCGCGCCTCGTCTGTGGGAATCTGTCACTCGCAGCGCTCACTTGACTTCCCCCTGCGCGTCTATAGACTGGGTTCCCCGTGCCGTGAAGCGGTCCTTACCGGCCGCAAGTTTCCCTGCTACTCGCGAATCACGCTGCACGGACGACATACTTTCACAAGGAGATCTTCCATGAGTCCTGTAAAAGCAATACCGGAGGGGTTTCACACCATCACACCATCACTCACCTGTAAGGACTGCGCCAACGCCATCGAATTCTATAAGAAGGCTCTCGGCGCAACAGAATTGATGCGCATGCACTCGCCCGACGGCAGCAAGATCACCCATGCCGAACTCAAAATCGGCAACTCCATGGTTTTCGTCAACGACGAGATGGGTCCGGGATGCGCCGCTCCTGGCACCGCGTCGGGTGTCTCATTGTTTCTCTATGTCGAAAATGCCGACGCTACCTTCGGCAGTGCCGTAGCCGCGGGAGCCAAGGTGGACATGCCGCTCGACAACATGTTTTGGGGCGATCGGTTTGGCACGCTCACCGATCCCTACGGTCACTGTTGGGGCGTAGCTACGCACGTCGAGGATTTAACGCCCGAGGAAATCGGCAAGCGCGCGGCTGCGTTCTTCGCAAAAATGGCCAAGGCCGCTTCTTAACCTGATTAACGAAAAGATTTAGACACTGTGGGCAGAGGAGGCCGCCAGCCGCCGGGCGCGCACGCGCAGGACTTTGCGCTGGTTGGCCTCCAGCACTTCGAATCGCAGACCTTCGAAATCAATCACTTCGCCGGTGCGCGGGACATGCCCTGCCAGGCTGTTCAGCAGGCCCGCAACTGTCGTCGCGCCCGAATGCTCCGGCGCCTGCGCCAAATGCACGCGCAACATTTCTCCCAGCTTCTCCACCGGCAGGCTCCCGCGCAGCACCAGGCTGCCGCTCGACTCGCGCAGTACGTCAGGCGCAGGGCGGCGGTCTTCCTCGCCGATTTCCCCGACAATTTCTTCCACCAGGTCTTCCGCCGTCACGATTCCGGCCATCAGGCCGTACTCGTTGATGACGATGGCCATCTGCTGGCTTTTCCGCTGCATCTCTTTCAGCAGCTCGGAGCCGAACTTGCTTTCCGGAACGTACAGCGCCGGGCGCATCAATTCCCGCACGGTGCGATGCCCCGCTTCGCTGTCCGGCACTTCCAGCATATCGCGCGACATCACGATGCCCACGATATCGTCTAGCGATTTTTCGTACACCGGAATGCGCGAATATTTCATCTCCACCACCAGGTCGCGCAATTCCTCAAGAGTCGCCGACGCCCGAATGGCGGTCACTTCCGGCCGCGGCGTCATCACGTCGCGCACGCGCTTGTCGCCAAATTCCATCACTTGCTCGATCAACCGGGCATCTTCCTGCTCGATGATTCCCTCTTCGGTGGCCGCGTCCACCAGCGCTTCGATAGCCTGGTGGTGCTCGACAGCGGGCGCTGCCGGCTCATCCTCTGAAAGATGCAACACGGAAACCAGCAGCTCCAGACTCGCCTGTAACGGCCAAATGACAATCATGAACGCCCGCACCACAGGGATCAGTGGGAGCACCCAATTCCCCGGAGCGCGCGCCAGCAGCAGCGACGGCAGGAATTGCATGGCCAGCACCACTTCCGCGGAGAGAAAGAAGACCATCTCCACGGCCGCTTCCCAGGTGGCGGGAACGAAGAAAATCACGCCGCGCGCCGTCACCGCGGCAACCAGCACCAGCCAAAGTCGCCCCAGCAGGCTGAAAACCAACGCCGCCCGCCGCCGCTCCATCCTGATCCGCGGCTCCACTTCGATTTCGAATGTTTCCAGATGCTCGTGAATGCGCCCGGCGAGCACGCGGCCCAGCTCGCGATACACCCGATCGAGATAGGAAAACACCACCAGCGCCATGGTTAGCGCAAGAACTCCGATGGTGTAGAGGGTCACAGGCATGGTTCAGCCGATTCTCCATTCCCGACGCAGCCGCCGTTCGAATCGCTCCATCTGCCCCGAATCGGTTTCGTGGTCGTAGCCCATCAGATGGAGAACTCCGTGAAGGATCAAAATGCGCATCTCCTCATAAAAAGAGCGGCCGAATCGCCGCGCGTTTTCCCGTGCCACAGCGGGTGCGATGGCAATGTCGCCCAAATATTCGCCCCCGGACAAATCGTCACGCCCGCTCCTTCCCCGTTGGCCATTCCGCCGCAACCGCTGCGCGGCGTCCACCGGGAACGACAGTACATCCGTGGCTCGTTTTTTGCCACGATACGTCCGGTTCCAGCGCGCCATCTCCGCGTTGCTAACGCAGCAAATTGTCAACGCGTCCGCCGGCAGCCGCAGTCGCCTGAGCACGGAGCGCAGAAACTTATTCAAGGCCTGGATTGATACACGAACCCGCCCCTGGCGATTGATTATCATCGGAGAGAATTAGTCCCGCGGATTCGACGGAACGCGTTGTGCGGCGCTCGCCGCGTTCGACGCGCGCTTGTTTCCGCCCGGCATGCTGCCGGCGCGCTCGTCGTAGGCCTTGATAATCCGCTGGACCAGGCTGTGGCGCACCACGTCGTGTTCGTCGAAATAGATGAAGGAGATGCCTTCGATATTGCCCACCACTTCGATGGCTTCCACCAGTCCGGAGCGCCTCTCATTCGGCAGATCAATCTGGGTGATGTCTCCGGTGATGACCGCCTTGGAATTGAATCCCAGGCGCGTGAGGAACATTTTCATCTGTTCGCTGGTGGTGTTCTGCGCTTCATCGAGAATCACAAAGGAATCGTTCAGGGTGCGCCCGCGCATGAACGCCAGCGGCGCCACTTCGATGATGCCTTTTTCCAGAAATCGCTCGAGCTTGTCCGCCTCCAGCAAATCGTGCAGCGCGTCGTACAGCGGCCGCATGTAAGGATCTACTTTTTCCTGCAGCGTGCCGGGCAAAAATCCCAGCCGCTCGCCTGCTTCCACCGCCGGGCGCGCCAGGATGATGCGGTTCACTTGCTTCGACAGCAGAGCCGAAACGGCCATGGCCACGGCGAGGTAGGTTTTCCCGGTTCCCCCCGGCCCGATGGCAAAAACCATATCGAAAGTTTCCAGCGCTTCCACGTAGCGCCGCTGATTTTCGCTCTTCGGCGTAACGCTTTTCTTGCCCAACGAGCGCGAGTGCGCCGGAGAGAAAGCCCCACGCAGTTCCGTCACCGGAGCATTCGCGGCCACCCGCAACAGCGCCTTCACTTCTTGGCTATCCGGCACATGTCCTCCCTGCACCCGGTCGTTGTACTCCCCCAGAATGCGCGCGGCACGTTCCACTTGTTCGGGGGACCCTTCGATTTCCAGGTCGTGATCTTTCAGACGCGTGGTGACGCGCAGGGCGGATTCGAACAGCTTCATATTTTCGTCGAGGGTCCCGAATAGCTCATTGATTCCCCCGGTGATGCGCACGGTTTGCTTCATCAACTTTTGCGGTTGCATCCCTCCCCGCGCTACTCGATGCGTGGACTCACTTCCTTGCAGATTAGCGTAGCGCGCCACCCCATGACGGTCAAGGCGCGCGCCCATGGATTCACGGGGGAGTAACAATTCCGCAGCAGCCGCCGCCGACAAACAACCTCGCCGTGTCCCCGGATGGTACCTTGGAATCGGGGCATTCCCTTCTTAGTGGCGGGAGGACCTGATGGCGGAGATCAAACCCTCTGTCCCTGGCAGCTCGAGCGGCGAGTTAACAGCGGAGCGCAGGCGCACGCAACGCGTCCTGATTGCCATGCCCGTGCTCGTCCGCGGCGGTACCGCCCCGAAGACTTTCGAAGAAGAAACCACCACCGTTTCGGTGAACGCCAACGGCTGCCTCCTCCGGCTCGCTCAGCAGGTCATTCGCGGACAACAAATCGCCGTGGTCAATCCCAAAACTGCCGAGGAGTTGCCTTCGACCGTCACCTTCATCGGCGCCAAAGAATCCGGAAAATTCGAAGTCGGCGTGGAATTTGCCGAGCCGTCGCCGCTGTTCTGGCGCATCGCCTTCCCGCCGCCCGATTGGGATTCCGCCGAGCGCAAGCGCCCCACCGGTGCCCGTGCGCCCCTCAAACCCACAACCCAAAAGTAAGCCGGTCTCCGTAACTCGCGGCGCGTTGCTCCTTCGCACCCAATCCAAAAAACTCTACCGGTTCGGACCCGGGAACGTCACCTTGGGCGCTTCGCGCGAAGCCGCGGAAGCTTCAAAGTAGGCGTTGTTGCGCTGGAAGCCCGCCCATCCGGCAAAGATGCTGTTCGGAAACTTGGCGATGAAAGTGTTGTACGCCTGTATGGAATCGTTGTAGCGCTTGCGTTCGACAGCAATCCGGTTTTCCGTCCCGGCCAGCTCGTCTTGCAGTTTCAGGAACTGCTCGTTGGATTTCAATTGCGGATAGTTCTCGACGACCACCAACAACCGGCTCAAGGCGCCATCTAGCTGCCCGTTCGCAGTAATTTTTTCCTGCGGCGTCCGGGCGCCGCCGAGAGCCGCGCGGGCCTTGGCGATATCGTCGAACACCGTCTGCTCCTGCGCCGCGAATCCCTTCACCGTTTCCACCAGGTTGGGAATCAAATCCGAGCGCCGCTGCAACACCACATCCACTTGCGCCCAGTTCGATCGCACCTGCTCGCTCAACGTGACCATTTGATTTTTGGCGCTCACATACATCCCGCCGAAAATGAGCGCCAGGATTAGAACAACCGCCAGTACCGCCCCAAGAACCTTCATGAACCACCTCGCAATGGAAATAATTCCGAAGCCGCGAACTTTACTGCCCCTCCAGCCGCCGGTCCACTTCGTTGGTCACCAACTCCACAAAGTCCAGATAGCTGTGCAGCGCCTCTTCCACGTCAATCTTGCTTTCCTTGCGCTTGCCTTCGCGCACGTCGAGAACGGAATAAAACGCCGTGGGATCCGCTCCCGTCATGGTCGCCAGCCCTTCCACCGCCTGCCGCTTCGTTTCCGGCATCGGCTGACCAAGTGCCAGCAGTGCGTGCCGGAACAACGCGCAAAAAGTTGAAACCGATTGCAGCATGATGCCCAGGCGAAGGTTCCTTTTCTGTGGCGCAGTCAATATCGCCTCGCGCAGCCGCAACCAATCCGTCCGCAGCTCGCGCTCCACTTGCAGCCGGTGAAGATTCATCGGCACATCGAACTGCGGCAGAAAATCCTCGCCCAGCAGAATGCGGTGCCGCTGCTTCATATCCAGCAATTCGACGGCAAACACATCCGCCGAACGGCGCAACTCGTCCATGGTAAAAACCAGCGGCGGCGGATTGCCCGCGCGCGCCCACCATTCCGCCACCGGGTGAAGCGCTTCCAACTCCGCCGACCCGGCGCGTTCCACGATGCACAGAATATTCAAATCCGAATGCCCGGCGGAATACTCCCCCGCCGCGCCGGAGCCGAACAACACGAGCGTCTTCACATTGTCCGTCGCGGCGGCCTTTACTCGCTCCACCAGCTCTTTGAGTTTCGCTTCCATACGCAGCCGTTATCTCCCGTCACCAACTCCCGCTCGAGCCGCCCCCACCAAATGAGCCGCCGCCGAACCCGCCAAATCCTCCGCCGCCCCCCCCACCGCCACCGAACCCTCCGCCCATCATCGGACCTATCCACCATCCTCCACCGCCGCGGCCATAGCGCGCATTCCCGCCGCGCATCGATGGCTGCCTGGCGAAGCGAAACACCAGCAACAGAAATCCAATGATCAACCACGCGATAATGCGTACCCATCCAGCGTCGTTTCCATCGTGGCGCGATCTTGGCGGCGGCACTGCCGAGGTTCCCACGGTCAGGACCACTCCGCGATCCTGGGCGATAATTTCCGCCACTCGCCGAGTCATGAAAAGAATTGCGGCGTCGTAATTCCCTTCTTTCAAGTATGGGACCGCTTCTCGGCCAATGCTCCCTGTTCTGCCGTCCGGCAGAATCGGCTCCAGCCCATATCCCACCTCGAAGCGGTCTTGGCGGTCTTCCGTCGCCAGCAAAATCAGCACGCCGCGCTCGGTCTGCTTCGGACCAATGCCCCATTTGGTCGCCAGCTTGATCGAAAAATCCTCGATCGGCATTCCCTCGAGCGATTTCACCGTGACTACAGAAATCTGCGCGTGGGTTTTGTCGTTCACCTCGGTGCACAGCGCAGTAAGCTGAAATTTTGTGCTTTGGCCAATTACGCCGGCAAAATCGTTCACATAGCCCGAGGGCTTCAATTCCAGTGGCTTCTCCCAAGCCAAGCTCGGAGCCAACGGCACCAACAGCAATAGCATGGCGATCCCCAAGCGCCAGCCGATCTCTTTTGTCACGGAAAATTGAGCCATGTGCGGGCCTGAACGACCCGCGGCCATGTTAGTTCGGCACCGCGTGAGTGTCAACGCGGCTCGTAAGCCCTGCGATTGTCAGCCAACAGGCGCGATGCTACACTGCCCCGTCAGCCTGTTCGCATACGCACGGCACTGACCGATTCCGGACATTTCATGCAACGGAATTCCCACTTAACCGTCTAAAATCAACTGGATACGCGTGGCCGCTGTGTTGCACCACGGAATTGGTTTGGGCGAAACAAAAGTATCGCGGCGAACGTTTCATTATCTTGGGTCATTATCTTGGGTCGTTCACTTGGGTCATTTTCATGGCATGCGGCAAATATCTCGCACCACTCTTGATTGGGAGAGGAAAAACGATGATGGGAAGGCTTACGCACTACGTGATGGCATTACTGACGGCCGCTTCGCTGGTCGTCGCGCCGGTCTCCGCGCAAACCGGCCAAGCGCAGGACCAGCCGCAGACGCAAACGGCGTCCAACGCGGCCAACCCGTCAGGAACTCTGAAGGTGCCTTTCGGTCCCGACTACTCGCACGGGCCAAGCTGGTTCCCCAACATCATCGCTCCCTACAAGCCCATCCACGTCCCGGACACCATCGTGACCAACTCCCCCAAGCTCGACCAGTTGGTTCGTGACGGCAAATTGCTGCTCAGCCTCGAGGACGCCATCGCCATCGCCCTCGAAAACAATCTGGACATCTCCATCCAGCGCTTCACTCCCTGGATCGCGCAGACCGACTTGCTGCGCGCCAAGGCCGGAGGCGTGGCCTTCGGGCTAGGCAGCTCCGCGCCGGTGGTCCTGGGCTCCGGCCCCGCCGTGTCCTTCGATCCCATTCTCACCGCCGGCGTGAACTGGTCGCGCGCTTCCATTCCCGTGAATAACCCGTTCCTCTCCGGCACCGGCACTACCTCCGTTCCGATCCTCACCAATTACAACGCCAACTATAATTTCAATTACTCACAAGGCTTCCACACCGGAACCAACGTCACCGTCGCCTGGGACAACAACCGCTCCTCCACCACCTCCACGGCGCAGCTCTTTAACCCCGCCGTACAATCCACTATGACTTTCACCGTCACGCAACCGCTTATGAGAGGCTTTGGCATTCTCTACAACACTCGCTTCATCGTCGAGGCCAAGAACACTGTTAAAGTCGCCGACGCACTCTTCGCGCAGCAAGTGATGGCCACCGTCGCGGCGGTTTCCAACGATTACTGGGAACTGGTTTTCGCCCGCGAAAACGTGAAAGTGCAACAGGCCGCCGTCGGCGTTTCCACCAAATTGTACGGGGACAACAAAAAGCAGCTCGAAATCGGCACCATGGCTCCGCTCGACGTGCTCACCGCGGAATCCCAATTGGCCACCGACCAGCAGAACCTGATCGTCGCCCTCACCAACAAGCTCCAGCAGGAAACCATCCTGCTCATCGCCATCACCAAAGATCCACTGGCGGGAAACTTGAAAGGCACCGAGATTGTTCCCACCACTCCCATCGGTGATCCGGAAGTGGTGGAAAATATTGCCCTGGACGACGCCGTCAAGGAAGCCTGGCAGAAGCGCCCGGAAATCCTGCAGTCGCAATTAAATCTGAAGAACGCGCAGATCGAAGTGCGAGCCACAAAAAACGCGCTGCTGCCGCAGCTCAACATTTTCGGCCAGTACAGCGCCACCGGCCTCAACGGCAATCAAATCATCAACACGCCCACCGGAACGTTCCTAGCGAACCAGAATCAGCCCATTGTTGACGGCGGCGGCGCTCCTGTGAATTTCCCGCCGTTAGTGTTCGTCGGACTGCCTCAGAGCACCACCTCGATCCGCCCGGGCGGCCTGCCCGATGCCGTCAACAGCCTGGTCAACAACAATTTCCCCACCTATGCGGCGGGCCTGAATTTCACCCTGCCCATCCGCAACCGCTCCGCGCAGGCTGATAGCGCCCGCGCGCTTCTCGACGAGCGCCAGATTCAAACGCAGTACCGCCAGACGCAAAACACTATCGTGCTCGGCGTCCGCAACGCGCAAATCGCCCTGCAACAGGGACGCGCGCAGGTCTCCGCGGCCGCCAAGGCCCGCGAGCTCGCGCAACAAACTCTCGACGCCGAGCAGAAGAAATATCAGCTCGGCTCCTCCACCAGCTACAACGTCGTACTTCGCTCGCGCGACCTCACCTCCGCGCAAGGCACCGAATTGCGCGCCAAGGTCAATCTCGAAGAAGCCGTGGTCGCCTTCAACCAGGCCATGGGCCGCACCCTGGAGGCCAGCCACATCGTCATGGCCGACGCCCTCCGCGGAAAAATCCACCGCGAGCTGAATATTCCGGGCACGCCGGAAGCGGAGACGGTAGCCGGAAAGTAGCGGTAGCACAGATTTCAATCTGTGTGCCTTTCCAATTATGGAGTGCGGCGGCTTGCCTCGCCCGCCGACCGCTTTCGGGAGGCGCGGTGTGTGCCTGCCCCGATGCTCTTGATCGGGGCGTCCCGCCCTGTTTGTCGAGGCGCGTTCGTCCCTGTTGCCGTCGTTGAGCAAAGAAAAATATGTTGCCCGCGGAGCGATTCTTCTTAGACGAAACCGTCCTAGGATGGCTACTCCCAGCCACTGAACGTGGAAATGCTACTCATGGCAGAAATGCTTTCTCGCCGGGATGGAAATGTGAGTGTGTGTGGTGATGTTAATAAGGATACCGGTGTCCGCGCCGGATCAGCGGGTGCTCAAAATAACGCCACGAGACTTCGGCAAGCACGAGAGTTGATACAAATGCTGCAACGGAGAGGGCCATTGTGGGAACGCTGTCAAACCGCGGCTCGGAGTGCCGCACGATTCTGAATGCCAGCCAGTCTACCGCGTCGTGGACCATGTAAACGCAGTAGGAAACTCTTCCCAGTTCCCTCAGCGGACGCCATCGTAGCAGGCCGGCGAGTTTGCCTTGCTTGTCAGCCAGGCAAACGATCAGCAGGGAGACAAAGAATACCCCGTAAACGGGACGGCCGAGCGTGGCCTCCACATACGAATTCGGCTTCACCAACCAGAACATCATCACAAGCAGCGATACTGTACAGGCACACAAGAGAAGATAGATGCTGCGGATGTTTTCTTGTAGCCGTTGTCTGGTCTGCGGAGTGCCCCAGGCGACCGCAGCCAGCACGCCGAGTCCCAGATCGTCCGCCCGGCTGGGAGTCCAAAAATATGCGGCAAATATTCCCCAGTTGCCATGGTCCGGGCCAAACCATGTGGCTAGATAAATCCTGAACAGGAATGCAAATGCGACGACAGCGAAAAGCAATTTGACCAGCGCCGGTTTGGAGAGATTCCTGACGAGTGGTGGAGAAATCAAATAGAACTGCTCCTCCACCGCCAGAGACCAGGTCTGCACCAGCCATACGGCCTGGACCGATGTGGACCCAAAGAAATAATTCTGGATGAAGATGAAATAGGCCCAGTACGGTATGGCCGTTCGGAATTCTGCCCCCAATGTCCCGCCCAATTTCCTTGCAACAATCATGGTCACCCCAAACAGAAGAATCCAGCCGTAGTAGAGAGGAAATATGCGGTGAAATCGCCGCAAGTAAAACGTCTTGTAATAGCGGGGTGACGTTTTGGTTTTCAGAAGTATTCCGCCGATCAGGAACCCGGAGAGAACGAAGAAGAGGTCGACGCCTGTTGCGCCCTGTCCAAGAATCGTCCCGATCCGCGACGGCCAGGTGTGAGGGCTTCCGTGCGGGGCCATGGCTACATAGTGGTAAAGGATGACCAGAAATATCGCCACTCCCCGCAGCCCGTCCAGTTCAGGAATGCGTTCTTGGCTGCGGGAAGCGTTAGAAGCTGGCGCACCGTGCGAAGCGGCAGCCGAGTCACGGTTGAGATCTGAATTCTGCTCGGGTGCGCGCTGGGTCAAGCCGAAACCTCATTTCCTCTGCCGCTGAAATGCCACCAGTGAACACACTCTATCAGCCATCAACCAGCCAATCCTACTCCCGGATCGGAAGTAAAGTTTACAAGTCTCACCGAGACATATGCGAGATATGGCTTGTGAAGTTCGAAAACTCAACTCGATATGTGTTTCATGCTTTTGGAGTTCTGCTGTGGTAGTACGGACTTCAATCTGTGTGCTTTTGGTTTCATGGTGGCACAGGCTCCAGTCTGTGAGCCGTTGCCTTTGTAGCGGCCGCCTTTCCCGTCCGGACAAATGACATCCGCCTCTGGGACGATGGATTCGGTTCAATAAATCCAATCCAAGAGCTTGTACCAAAGCGCCGCAAAGGGTAGGAACCACGGAGTGCCGTTGTAGAGACCCAGCGGCGCACCTGGAAAAGCCAGAGTCGAAAATGGGTTCTGGTCGCGCCCGCCGGCAATGGTCTCGGCCATCTTGGTCCCTAAATAGGTCGCCATTGCCACTCCGTGACCGGCATAACCCATCGCGTAGTACTGGCCATCCATGTTGCCGGCATGCGGCATCATGTCGAACGTGAAATCAAGCGTGCCGCCCCAGGCGTACTCGATGGCTACATGGCGCAACGCTGGAAATACATGCAGCATTCCCTGGCGCAAGATTTTCGCGCTTTGCCGGATGGTGGCCGGTGTTTCAGGCAGGAACGCAGCCCGCCCCCCAAAAAGCATGCGGCCGTCCGGCGTGAGCCGGAAGTAGTGCAGAAAATTCTTCGAATCATAAATCATTCTGTTCCGCGGACTGAGCTGGCCGGCCAGGTCCTTAGAAAGCGGCTCTGTGACGATGATGTAGGAGCCGATGGGAATAATTCTTTTGCGCAGCGCCGGAGTGGCGCTTCCCGTATAGCCGCTCGTTGCCACAAAGACATTGCGCGCCCAAAGCTTTCCGCGCGCGGTGATCAGATAAAACCCGTTCTCACCGGCTTTTGCCGCCCGTTCCACGCGATCCACGCGCGTTTGCTCGTGCAGGGTAGCACCGGCTCTTTCACTGGCCTGCGCTAGTCCCGCCACGTACTTCGCCGGGTTCACACCAGCGCTCGTTTCGTCCACCAATCCGCCGTAATAAATTTCGGAACCGATTTCGCCCGGCAGCTCGCGCCTCTCGACAATCCTCACCTCGTGCTGGAAGTTCCGAGCGAGCCCTTCTGCCGAGCTCCGGAACTCATCAAAATGCGCCCGCTTGCATGCGACAACCAAGTGCCCGCTACGGACAAAGTCACAATCAATTCTTTCCTCGCTGACCATCCGCTCGACGCAATCAATCGAAGTAAGCGAAGCGGCATACAGTTTCCGCGTTTCTTCCAGGCCATACTTGGCCACAAGTTTCCCGACCGGGAGTTTCAACCCGGTCAGCACCATGCCGCCGTTGCGCGAACTCGCTCCCCACCCGACGCTTTCTGCTTCGATCACCGCGACTTTAGCTCCGGATTTCGCCAGTGCCCGCGCAGCACAAAGACCGGTGATCCCGGCCCCGATTACCGCCACATCCGTCGTCTCCGGCAAACCCGGCGCGCGGCCGTAAGCTGACCTATCAACGGTCTCTGCCCAAAACGCTGTCTGCTTGAAAGTCATCAATTCCTTCATGTAAGGCGGGCCACGGCTCGGATGCTACCAGCGCCTTGGTGGCACAGACAATCTTGTCTGTGTGCTGTTGAACTGAGTGGCACAGGCACTCCTGCCTGTGTGCCATTGCCGTGGTAGCACAGATTTCAATCTGTGAGCCGTTGCCTTTGTACCGACGACGTTTCGCCCTTAATTTCATCTGCAATGAAATTTGAAATTCTCTCAGGTCCTTCTGTGTGCCCTTGCCTCTTCTGGAGTGCGCGAGCTTGCCGACCCTCAAGGTGGAGTTCACTTGCCCGCTTTGCGCGATTATCAGGCGCTAGCCGACTAGCATCCAGCAGGATTACTTTCTCGCACTAGATGACAAGATTGCGGAGCTACGGAATGCGCAGAGAGCGATGATCGGAACACAGCCCGAAAGGCAGGTAATTTATGGCAGGGACTTTAGAGAAGGAATCAGTGTCGTCAGGCGAGCCGGCCAAGACAATGACAACGGAGACGCCGCAAAAATCGGCGGAGTCACCGGACGCAGAGAACGCGGGGCAGTCCTCGCAGCAAACGCTAAAGGCGCAGGGGGCGGCTTTGGTGGAGATGGTAAGAACCGACGGCTACCCGCTATTGGCCAAGTGCACAGAATTCATGAAGCGTACCAGGCGCGTCTGGTTGATTGCGGCCGGAGCGATCCTCGGGGTCATGGCGATGGTCAATTTAGCAGAGCGGGTGTCCAACAGGGCAAGACTGGCCCGGGAGAGGCGGTACGAACAGGCCGTCGCAAGCGTAACGCCGGAACGATTGATTGCGCGATGCGGCCAGCCGGTCGAAGACGTGACCAAGGAAGTGTATCCGATCCTGATACGTACGATCAGCTATCAGCCCAAGCGCAGCCAAACGTTACTCCTCAAATTCAGCAGGACGGCAGAAGAAAAGAGCGATTGGGTGTTTCTGGCGATCGGCGATGAGAGCGGAGCCACGAACTACGACACGCCAGAGGCTAAAATCGCGGCGCTACCCTGCCTCGATTCGAAGAAGTGAACGCGGCGGGCGGGGCATCCATTGAAGTTGTACTTTTTGGACCTTGAATATCAGGGTGCCGTGGTGGCTCAGACAATCCTGTCTGTGTGCTTTTGAACTGAGTGGCACAGGCACACCTGCCTGTGTGCCATTGCCGTGGTAGCACAGATTTCAATCTGTGTGCCTTTGCCGGGTGGGCCAGCCTTCGAAGTTGAACTTCCTAGCAGTTGAAATTCAGGGTGCCCAACGTTCGTCCGCCGCGGCGGAAACGGTGGGGCTTTTGCCTCTGACTCACACGGTTTTTGTTTTCACCTCCGCGTCCTTCCATCCTTGCCTCTGGCGATCCGACGAGGATCGTCATCCCGAGCTTGCCGAGGGGCTCGCCTCCTCGCTTCCTTTCCCCCCAATTTTGAACCGAGCGTGCCATTGACCGCTGCGTTACGTTCTGCCACAGTACCCTTGGGGGAATTGTCGGATGGCGAGCAGCGGCCAATCAAACAGGAGCCAGTTCCAAATCGGGAAATCTTCTCTGCGCCCTCGGCGTCTCGGTCGCAGATCCCGAGCCCAGTCGAGGGGCGGTGAGCCTTTGCCTTTGCCTTTGCCTTTGCCTTTGCCTTTGTCTCCTCTAGCTACTAACCACTCGCCTCTAACCACTGCCTTTTCCCTGGCCGCCAGTAGTGTGGAGGCTAATCGTCACATCCCGGAATTAGAATTCGAGCTAACCCCCCACAGTTATCAGCAACTTGAAATTTTCTAATCGTCACACATTTGCTGTGTATCAACCCCTGAGGCCCCAGCGGCTAAAGCCGCGAGTTCCCCGACCGTTTACGGCACGCTTGAAAGCGTGCCCTGACGCAAATCCGAAGTCACGGGTCGCGGGACGCCGGCGCTACCAACACAGAATTTCTAATCGCAACATCCCGAAATTAGAATTCAGTCTAACTCCCTCTAATATCAATCATTTGAACTTTTCTAATCGCAACACACTGGCAATTATGCGCTCCGTCGGCGCTTCTCGCCCCAGCGCGTATCACTTCTTGCCTGCGCCTGCTCCATGCCCTAAAATCAAATGGAACCCGCTGCGAGCTGTTCTGAGTCCCTCTCTCGAGGAGCCGCGCCCGTGACCAAAAACTTGACCAAAGAAGTGAAATCTCAGTCCCCTCCCCTGGCCGACGCGGATCGCAAGCCCTCCGCCTCCGAACGCCAGTGGGAAGAAAAGACTCTGCGGCCATCCCTCGAGAAATCAGCGGAACGCGACGCGGACTTCACCACCGTTTCCAGCTACCCGATTCGCCGCCTGTACACCCAGGCCGACCTGCCCGGCTGGAGCGCCGAAACCAACCTCGGATTGCCCGGCCAGCCGCCCTACGCCCGCGGCATTCACTCGACGATGTACCGCGGCAAGCTGTGGACCATGCGGCAATTCGCCGGCTTTGGCGCCGCGGAGGACACCAACGCGCGCTTCCGCTATCTGCTCTCGCAGGGACAAACCGGACTGTCCGTGGCCTTCGATCTTCCGACGCTGATGGGCTACGACTCCGACCACGCGCTTTCCGAAGGCGAAGTGGGCAAATGCGGCGTGGCCATCAGCTCGCTCGCAGATATGGAAGTGCTCTTCGACCAGATTCCCCTAGCCGACGTCACCACTTCGATGACCATCAATTCCCCGGCCGCCATCATCTGGGCCATGTATCTGGCCGTGGCCGAAAAACAGGGCGCCGATTGGAAGAAAATTTCCGGCACGCTGCAGAACGACATCCTCAAGGAATACATCGCGCAGAAGGAGTACATCTACCCGCCGGAACCTTCCATGCGCCTGGTCATTGATACGTTTGAATTCGGCACCAAGCACACTCCCAAATTCAATCCCATCTCCATCAGCGGCTACCACATTCGCGAAGCCGGCTCCACGGCCATCCAGGAACTGGCCTTCACTCTGCGCGATGGAATTGAATACGTGGAATGGGGCATTCGCCGCGGCATGGACGTGGACGAATTTGTCCCGCGCCTCTCCTTCTTCTTCAATTCGCACAGCGACTTCTTCGAGGAAATCGCCAAATACCGCGCCGCCCGCCGCATCTGGTACCGGACCATGCGCGAACGCTTCGGCGCCAAAAACCCGCGCTCCTGGGCGCTGCGCTTTCACACCCAGACGGCGGGCTGCTCGCTCACCGCGCAGCAGCCGTACAACAACGTGGTGCGCACCGCGCTGCAAGCGCTCGCCGCCGTGCTCGGAGGCACGCAATCGCTGCACACCAATTCACTCGACGAAGCCTGGGCCTTGCCCACCGAATTCGCCGCCACGCTGGCCCTGCGCACCCAGCAGATCATCGCTCACGAAAGCGGCGTCACCAACACGGCCGACCCGCTCGGCGGTTCCTACTTCGTCGAAACGCTCACGAGCGAAGTCGAGCGCGGCGCCTGGGATTACATCGAGAAAATCGACGCCCTCGGCGGCATGGTTCCGGCCATCGAGCGCGGCTATCCGCAGCGCGAAATCGCTGAGGCCGCCTACCGCTACCAGGTGGCCGTGGACCGCAAGGAAAAAATCGTCGTCGGCGTCAACGAATACGCCACCAAGGAAGATCCGCTCGATATCCTGCAGATTGATGAGAGCGTCGCGCACCGCCAGGCCGAGCGCCTCAATAAATTGCGCGCCGAGCGCTCGAACGACGAAGTCGAGCGCCGCCTGAACGCCCTGCGCAAGGCTTCCACCGGTTCCGAAAACCTCATGCCCTACATCTACGACGCCGTAAAGGCCTACGCCACGCTCGGCGAAATCTGCGACGCCATGCGCGCCGTCTTCGGCATCTACGAAGAAGTCGCGGTCACCTAGCCCTGCCATGCCTCAAAATTTTCGGACTCTTCTGAGGATTACATGAAGACTGCGTTCAAGTTTGCCGGAATGATTCTGTTGGCGTTAATTTGTGCAAACCCGCGCACTGAAGCCGCGGCCAGCAAAGAGAAAAATCCCCCAGGCACGAAGAGCGGGTTCATCACCACCAACGACGGCGTCAAAATTCATTACCTCGAAGCCGGCCACGGCAAGGTCTTCCCCAGCGCGCAGGTGGGCAATCCTCTCCCCTCCGGCACCGTTCCCACTAAAGGCAACATCGCCGTCACCAATCCAAATCTATTTCCCAATCTCCTCTTCATCCCCGGCTGGACCATGCCCGCCTGGATCTGGGAAAAGCAGCTCGCATTCTTCTCCAAGGACTATCGAGTCGTCGCCATGGACCCGCGCTCCCAGGGCGACTCCTCGCAAACGCACGAGGGCCTCTACCCCGCTGCGCGGGCTCGAGACATCAAAGCCGTCGTTGATAAACTGCACCTCGCTCCCGTCGTCCTCGTCGGATGGTCCATGGGCGTCACCGAAATTGCCGCCTACCTCGATCAGTTCGGAACCGATGATCTTTCCGCCATCGTGCTCATTGATGGCTACGCCGGCGGCACACAACCCGCCGATGCGGCTCCGACTCTGCACCTCCTCGATTCCTTCCTCGTGGACCGCCACCAAGCGTTCGCCAATTTCATGCGCAACGTAATGTTCAAAAAACCTCAACCGCCGGACTATATCGAACGCCTCACACGCGCCTCCAACGTCACTCCCACCGACGCAGCCGTCGCTCTGCTGGTCGGGATGCACGGGACGGACTACAAGCCCGCCGTGCTGAAAAACAAGAAGCCCGTGCTCATCTGCGTCGCGGACAATTCCATCTTTGCCGCGCAATTGGAAGATCTGCACAAACAATTGCCGTCCGCGCGCTATGAAAAGTTTTCCGGCGCCGGCCACACCCTCTTCGTGGATGAGCCGGACAAGTTCAACACCCTCCTCGAGGATTTTTTGCATGACTTCATCTAGTCCCGCGCAACTCGCACCACCCTTCCGCTGGCGCTCCCGCGACGCTTTGCAGTATTCTCTTGCGCGTATGCCCGACAGGAAGATTCGCGTGCTCATCGCCAAGCCCGGCCTCGACGGCCACGACCGCGGCGCCAAAGTCATCGCCCGCGCCCTTCGCGATGCCGGCATGGAAGTCATCTACACCGGCCTGCGCCAGACTCCGGAAATGATCGCTTCAGCCTCCGTGCAAGAAGACGTGGACGTCATCGGCCTTTCCATTCTTTCCGGCGCGCACAACACGCTCATGCCTCGCCTGATGCAACTGCTCCGTGAAAGAGGTATGACCGACGTGACCGTCCTCATCGGCGGCATCATTCCCGAAGCCGATATCCCCGCTCTCAAACAAGCCGGCATCGCCGAAGTCTTTCTCCCCGGAACGCCCACGCAGGCCATCGTGGACTTCATCCGCCAGCGCATCTCCACCGCTCCGCGCGGCGCTTGAATCCGCATCGGACCAGCCTTGCCCACTCGGCTCCTTTCTTCACGCTACGCCAACGTCCTCCTTCTCACGCTCGACAGTGATGACGGATTCCCTCGCCTTGAGCGCAGCGTGCTCGCCGACGTTGCTAAGGAAATTTCCGCGCTCCGCTCGACGGATGGCCTCGCAGGTGCGGTCATCACCGGCACAAGCCGCGCCTTTGCGGCTGGCGCGGAAATCGCAGAGATCGCAAGGCTCTCAGCCGCCGAAGGGCACGAATTCTCAAGAAACGGTCAGAGAGCTTTCAACCTCGTGGAGCAATCCCGCAAGCCCACCGTCGCCGCGATTCGCGGTTACTGCATGGGTGGTGCGCTGGACCTAGCTTTGGCTTGCCATGTGAGAATCGCTGCGCCCGATGCCCTCTTCGCGCATCCGGGCGGCGGCATCGGCATCATGACTGGATGGGGCGGCACGCAGCGCCTGCCCCGCCTCATCGGCCGCAGCCGCGCCTTCGAGATGTTCATAACTGGCCGCCGCCTGGACGCGTGCGAAGCCCTCGAATGCGGCCTCGTCAACACGATCGTTCAGCCCGGCGACTTAATCACAGCGGCGATCGCCCGAGCAGCGCCGTCACCTCGATGAGGCCGCCCACCTCCAGGGTCCAGAGCTTCCCTCGGGAATTCCCAATTCGGGACGCCACCCCACTCCGCATTACACTATTAACAACATAGTAATCTGCATGATACCATCGGCGCAGCATGAGTGATCAATTCAACCCAGCGAAGCACTCCTTAGCTAATCGGTTTCGCCCTCCGCCCCAGGAAATTCTACTGGGTACGCCGAAAAGTAGAATTCGACCTAACCCCTCTCCCTTCAGTCACTTAAAATTTTCTACCCGGTACAGAAAGCCCCCCCAGGTACTAACTTATAACTCTCCATTCGCCTTTCCTTCTCCGGCGAAAGGAGCCATCCGACGAGGATGGCCATCCTGAGCGAGTCCGCCGGGGCGGACGAGCCGAGGGGCCTGCTCTCCGGATTTTCGACCCGACGAGGCTCCGTGTCCCCGAGCAGGGTCCAGCCCGGCCCCACCTGCTCCGAGCGATTTGCCTCCGCAATGGTACAATTCCTAGTTTCATTGCGTGCGTTGGGCCTCTTCACCGGGCCCCCCGGGAAGGACGTGGCGTGAGCGGAAGCACAATCGAATCGCGGGTCAACGCCAAATCGCCGGAGTTCGAAAAGAACAGCCGCCAGCTGGTGGACCGGCTCACGGAAATCAAAAACCAAGAAGAGCGCATCCGCGAAGGCGGCGGCTCCAGGGCCATCGAGGCGCAGCACAAGAAAGGCCGCCTCACCGCCCGCGAGCGCATCGCGAAGCTCATCGACCCGAAAACCGAATTTTTCGAGCTGGCTCTCTACGCCGCCTACGAGATGTACCAGGAATGGGGCGGCGCTCCCGCCGCTGGCACCGTCACCGGGCTCGCGCGCGTGTCCGGCCGCCAGGTCATGATCATTGCCAACGACGCCACCGTCAAAGCCGGCGCCTTCTTCCCCATGACCGCGAAGAAAGTTATCCGCGCTCAGAACATCGCCATCGAAAACCGCATTCCCACAATCTATCTGGTCGATTCCGCCGGCGTTTTCCTCCCGCTCCAAGAAGATGTCTTCCCGGACACCGACGATTTCGGCCGCGTGTTTCGCAACAACGCGGTGATGAGCGCCATGGGTATTCCGCAAATCACCGCCATCATGGGCATGTGCGTCGCGGGCGGTGCTTACCTGCCGGTCATGTGCGATCACATCCTGATGACCGAAGGCAGCGGCCTCTTTCTCGCCGGCCCGGCACTTGTGCAGGCGGCCATCGGCCAGAAAACTTCCGCCGAAGAACTTGGCGGCGCGCTGATGCACGCGCAGATCAGCGGCACCATTGATTTCCGCGAGCCGGACGACGACGCCTGCATCAAGCGGATTCGCTCCTTGGTTGACAAGATCGGCCCGCCCTCCGCCCCGCCCTTCGATCACAAGGCTGCGCGCCCACCGGTTTTTCCCGCTGACGAAATCTATGGAATTTTTCCTGCCTCCACTTCCAAGCAATACGACATGCACGACGTCATCGCCCGCATCGTGGACGCCGGTGAATTCGACGAATACCGCGCCGAATATGGCCAGACGCTTCTCTGCGGCTATGCACGCATCGGCGGCTGGGCCGTCGGCATCGTTGCCAATCAGAAGAAGAATGTCACCGTGGCCGCACCCGGCACCGGTGAGAAGCGCCTGGAATTCGGCGGCGTCATCTACACCGAATCCGCGGACAAAGCCGCCCGCTTCATCCTCGACTGCAACCAGAACAGGATTCCGCTGATTTTCCTTCACGACGTCAACGGCTTCATGGTCGGCAAAGAAGCCGAATGGAGCGGCATCATCCGTGCGGGCGCGAAAATGGTGAATGCCGTGGCCAATAGCGTGGTCCCCAAGATCGCGGTCATCTGCGGCGGCAGTTTTGGCGCCGGCCACTATGCCATGTGCGGCAAAGCTTACGACCCGCGCTTCATCTTCGCCTGGCCCACGGCGCGCTACGCGGTGATGAGCGGCGATTCCGCCGCCGGGACTCTGGTCGAAATCAGAATCAAGCAGCTCGAGCGCGAGGGCAAGAAACTGAGCGAAAAGGAGAAGAAGGAATTGCTCGAGTCCATTCGCGCCACCTATGAGCAACAGACCGATCCGCGCTACGCTGCCGCGCGGTTGTGGGTCGACGCCATCATTGACCCTGCGCGCACGCGCGAAGCTTTGATCGAAGCGCTCGAAGCCGCAGCGCTGAATCCCGTGGTTCCGGAATTCAAGACCGGCGTGTTGCAAACTTGAGGGAGTTGAAAGTTTAGAGTTGAAAGTTAAAAGCGGAGTAGAGTCGCCGGAGTAACACTCGCGATTCGGAGATCGCTGAAGGAGCTGTAAATCAGTGCAACGTTTCACCGAACTTGCTGTCTGGCAACGGAGCCACGCGCTCGTACTGCAGATTTACCGCTTGACGCGCCAGTTTCCAAAGGAGGAGCGCTTCAACTTGACCACCCAAGTCCGAAGGGCGGCGCTTTCTGTTCCGACCAATATCCCAGAAGGGTCCAAGAGAATCGGCAGGCAGGATTATGCGCGGTTCTTGAACATCGCAGAGGGTTCCTTGGCCGAAACGGAGTACCTCCTGATTGTCAGCAGGGATTTGGGATACCTCACTCGCGAAATGCACGATACGCAGAGTAAGGACATCGCCGAGATTGCAAGAATGCTTCACGGTCTGCGGGCCAAGGTCGAAGGGAAAGGATAGGCAAATGTTTGCGGTGTGTATTTCACTTTCATCTTTCAACTATCAACTTTCAACTCTCCATCCTCATGCAGGACCGACCTATATCACCCGGCGAAAATCATGGAGCGCGTAACAATCGTGGAATGCCCGCGCGACGCCTGGCAAGGCTTGCGGCAGGTCATTCCCACCGAGGAAAAAATCGCCTACTTGACCCGCCTGCTTTCCTTAGGCTTCCGCTCGATTGACGCCGTCAGCTTCGTCTCGCCAAAACACGTTCCGCAAATGGCGGATAGCGAAGCGGTCATGAAGCAACTGAGCACGGTCAAGCTGCCATCCGGCGAACCGCCCGAAATCATCGGCATTGTTGTAAATGCGCAAGGCCTCGAACGCGCGCTCGGCACACCCGGTGTCACCACCATCGGCTATCCGTACTCCATCTCCGCCTACTTCCGCCGCGCCAATGCCAATATGTCTCGCGCCGAATCGCGCAAGCTGGTCGACAAATTGCGCCGCGACACGAAATCCGCCGGCCGCGATCTGGTCGTTTACATTTCCATGGCTTTCGGCAATCCGTACGATGAACCGTGGGGCCCGGAAATCGTGGAAGAAACTCTGGTATGGCTGAAAGACGTCGGCGTGCGCACCGTTTCACTGGCTGACACGGTGGGCACTGCTTCACCTGAAGATGTCTCGCATCTCTACAACGCCGTCAAAGGTTGCGTCGCCGGCGTTGAAATCGGCGTGCATCTCCACAGCCGCCCTGAGCGCGCCGCGGAAAAGACTCTCGCGGCCTTTGAAGCAGGCTGCCGCCGCTTCGATGGCGCCTTGACCGGACTGGGCGGTTGCCCCTTTGCCGGGGATGAACTGGTCGGCAACATTCCGACCGAGGCGGTGCTTACCGCACTGGCCGCTCGCGGCGTTTCCACAGGCATCGACACCAAGTCACTGGCCGTCGCCTGCGCCATGACGCATGAGCTGCGGGAGCGCTACTCGCACGTGACCGAGGCGGCCAGACCGAACTGAAATCGCGCTCGAGACAGGACCGACATTGAGCTACGAAACACTCCAACTCGAATTCGACGGCGCGCTGGCCACCATCATTCTGACGCGACCGGAAAAGCGCAACGCCATCTCCGCGCAAATGATCTCCGAACTGCTCGCCGCGCTCGGCGAAGTCGAGTCGAGCCATGCCCGGGTGCTGATCGCCACCGGCCTGGGCAAGGCTTTTTGCGCCGGCATGGATCTCGAGGGCTTGCGCGCCATCGCCGTGCAGTCTCACAAAGAACATCTGGAAGACTCGCGCCGCATGGCCAGCATGTTTCACCGCATCTACAGCTTTCCCAAGCCCATCATCTGCGCGGTCAATGGGGCCGCCATTGCCGGAGGTTGCGGAATCGCCACGCTCGGCGATTTCACGCTCGCCGTCCCCGAAGCCAAATTCGGCTACACCGAGGTACGCATCGGATTCGTTCCCGCACTCGTCTCCGTGTTTCTGCGCCGTCAGATCGGCGACAAGCGATCCCGCGACCTGCTATTGAGCGGGCGCATCATCGAAGCGGACGAGGCCCACCGTCTCGGCCTGGTCACAGAAATCGTCCCCGCCGACGGTCTGCTCTCCCGCGCGCGGGAAATCGCCTCGGGCCTGCTGGCCTCCAGCCCCACCAGCGTCGCTGCCACCAAACGTTTGCTGCTCAGCTACGATCGCGCCGCCATCGAATCTGAACTGGAGCTGGCCATCCGCGAAAATGCTGCCATCCGTTCCACCGCCGATTTCCGCGAAGGGGTCAGCTCATTTCTCGAAAAACGCGATCCAAAATGGACAGGCCGATGACCGCCACAATGAACGATTTCGCGGAAACCACCGTCCGTGTCCGCTATGCTGAGACCGATCAAATGGGAGTGGTCTACCACGGAAATTTCTTTACCTGGTTTGAAGTGGGGCGCGTGGAGCTCTGCCGCCAGTTGGGATTTGAATACAAGCGCATGGAAGCCGAGGACGACAGCTACATTGTCGTCGCCGAAGCGCAGTGCCGCTACAAACGCCCGGCGCATTTCGACGACGTTCTCACCATTCGCACCCGTGTCACCCAGTCCCAGCGGCGCACCATTCGCTTTGGCTATGAAATTCTCGATCACAAAACCGGCCAGACTGTCGCCACCGGTGAAACCTTTCACGTGATTTGCGACGGCCGTGGGCGCCCAAAATCGCTTCCCGAAAAATATCGCAAATACTTTCCGCCCACCCCGCTGAAAGAAATTGCCCGTGCGGCGGCCAGACCGGTTCATTCCTGAGGAGCGCGCATGCCTTCACCCGATCCTGAAAAGCTCCAGCAAATTCGCGAGCACCTGCGCCACGAATGGACCAATGAAAAAACTGTCGCCGCCTGGCGCAAATGGCACGCCCATATCGCGCAATTCACGCGCGGGGCCACCGAGGCCATTATTGCCGCAGCTCAGCTCCGCCCGGGCATGAATGTTCTCGATCTCGCGAGTGGTGTAGGCGATCCCGCGCTCGCGCTTGCCGCTGCAGTCGGCCCTTCCGGCCACGTTACCGCCACCGACCTGGGCACCGGCATGATCTCCCTCGCCGAGGAGCTCGCGCGCATGAAAAACCTCAAGAACATCACTTTTCGCCAAGCCGACGTTGAGCAACTGCCCTTCCCCGAGGAAGCCTTCGACGTCGTGACTTGCCGCTTCGGCGTCATGTTCTTCCCCGATCAAACCGCGGCACTCAAAGAGTGCCGCCGCGTCCTGAAACCCGGTGGCCGCACCGCCCTGGTCGCCTGGGGTACGCGCGAGCAGCCTTTCTTCACCACCACTGCCGGAGTGGTGATGAAGTACGTGCAAGTGCCGCCGCCCGATCCCGACGCCCCCAATCTGTTCATGTTCGGCGAGCGAGGCCTGCTGCGCCAAAGGCTCGAAGCCGCTGGATTCGCCGACGTCACCGAAGAAATCCGCACCATTCCGGGACGCTGGACATCCTCTCCCGAGCAATATTGGGAGCAGTTCGGCGAAGTCGCCGCCCCCTTCCGCCCGCTGCTCGAGAAGCTCACACCCGAAGCACGTGCCAAGACTTTCGAAGAAAGTCTCGCCGCGCTGCGAAAATTCTGGAATGGAAAAGAACTGAGCATGCCACTCGAAATTGTCGTCGGCTCGGGCACTCGCGCATGAGGCCGGTTCAGCTCGACGGCGAGCGCCTGACGCGCGCGGATGTTCACGCTGTCGTTTTCAATTCCGCGGAAGTCTCTCTTGCTCCCGCAGCTCGCGAACGCATGACCGCTTCTCGCGCCGTTGTGGACCGCCTGGTCGAATCCAACATCACCGCCTACGGCGTCAACACCGGATTCGGTAAAATGGCCTCCGTCCGCATTTCCCGCGAGCAGATCCAGCAGTTGCAATTGAATCTTGTCCGCAGCCACGCCTGCGGTGTCGGCGCGCCACTTACCGAGCATGAGACGCGTGCCATGCTGCTGCTCCGTGCCAACGCCATCGCCAAGGGATTTTCCGGCGTGCGCCCTGTAATCGCCGAGACGCTTTGCGGCATGCTCAACCGCGGAGTGCATCCGGTCATTCCCTCTCAGGGTTCCGTCGGCGCGTCCGGTGATCTCGCGCCCCTGGCCCATCTCGCTCAAGTGGCTATCGGTGAAGGTGAAGCAATCTATCAAAGCCGCAAAATGGCCGGGGCCGACGCCATGCGCGCTGCGGGCATTACGCCAGTCGTTCTCCTGGCCAAGGAAGGCTTGGCTCTTCTCAACGGAACGCAGGGCATGCTGGCTTTGCTCCTGCTCGCTTTGCGTGATGCAGAAATCGCCGTGGACACAGCCGACGTCGCCGCGGCCCTCTCGCTCGACGCGCTGCGCGGCAGTCCTGCGGCGTTCGATGAACGCATCGCCCGAGTTCGCGCCTACGCCGGGCACGCCGTCACCGCACGCAATCTCGCGCGCCTCAATCGCGGCAGCGCTATCCGCGAATCGCATCGCTCGCCCGAAACAGATCCCCGCGTGCAGGATCCTTACAGCTTGCGCTGCACTCCACAGGTTCACGGCGCCGTGCGCGATGCCTTGGCCCAGGTCTGCGCCACACTCGAGGTGGAATTGAATAGCGCCACCGACAATCCCCTCGTCTTCGTCGGCTCAGGCGCGGGGGGCGGCGAAATTATTAGTGGCGGAAATTTTCACGGCCAGCCTCTGGCCATGGCCGCGGATCAGCTCGCTGTCGCGCTCGCTACCCTCGCAGGAATTTCCGAGCGCCGCGTCGAGCAGCTCACCAATCCCAATACCAGCCAGCTCCCTGCGTTTCTCGTCCACGATCCTGGCCTCAACTCCGGCTTCATGATTCTACAAATTTCTGCGGCAGCGCTCGCCAGTGAAATGAAGGTGCAAGCAGCGCCTCATTCCGTGGATTCCATCCCCACGTCCGCGAACCAGGAGGACTACGTCTCCATGGGCATGGCTGGCGCCCGTCGCCTCGCGCCCATGCTCGCGAATCTCCGTCACGTGCTTGCCATTGAATTGCTCTCCGCCTGCCAGGGTCTCGATCTGCTCGCGCCTCTCCGTACCGGCCCCGAAGCACAAAAAGCTTTCGAGCTTACCCGCTCGCTCTCGGAATTCGTTGAATCCGACCGCTCGCTCGCCGCGGATATCGAGGCTGTCAACCACGCCATTGCCGCGGCAAGGTTCAGCAGCCTGATTGCCTGAGAATTTCTATTTTATGCCTGATTTTTTTTGCGGGAGATTTCGGCGCCAAGGAAAAAAAGGGACTCAGGGTGTACGTCACCCTTAACCCCCATGCGCCAGGGAAAACATTGGCGGTATGAAACGTTTAATTATTACTTGTTGTCGCCGCCATGATCGACGTCGCCTGGAGACTTTGCGGGTCGCTGTACGGCCTGGGCCTGGCTTGCGGCTTTCGCTGCGGGGCTCATAGCGACGGTGTCTTGCTGATTCGCCACCTGCTTTGCCGCCGGTTTCGGCGCTTGAGCCTGTTGACGTGCCGCTGATACCTGAGCCGCTTGCTGGACGCTGGCTACAGTGCTGACAGAGTTCGCCATCGGGGCACCTCCAAGTCGCTTATCGGCTTCCGCAGCGATGTCTTTAGGAATTTTCTCTCTTTCTCATTACGGCGCTTTTAGGAGAGCGATTCCGACAGAAATGTTCCGAAGCGGTACCCGGCGACGTACTTGAAGGGCGCCACTCCCAATGAATAATGTCCGCACGGCAGCGACAGGTGCTCGAACTGCACGCCGTCGCCACGCACCCGCGCCAGCAGCTCGTTCGTAAATTGCGGCCAAAATGTCGGATCGTATTCCGCGGTAATCGCCAGAATCCTGCGCCCTGCTCCGTGCAATTTCGAAATATAGGGGAACGGGCTGATCGGCGACCAATATCGCCGCAACTCGTCGTGCGACACTTTTGATTGCAGCGGTTCCCACACATTCATGGTCGTCAATCCGTGGGATACCACGTCCCCAAAATACGTGGAAGCATGCAGGAACGCCCCGGCGTGAATCAGTGGCTCGTGACACATGGTAATGAACGCCACCGATGACCCGATGCTGGTCCCCAGAATCCCAAGCCGGTCGTAGCCCTGGTCCGCCAGCCACCACAGCGTCCGCCGCACGTCCAGCACAGCTTGGCGATTTGCCTGAATCGTCAGCCCGATGTTCGGTCCCACCAGATGGTCGCCGCGCGGGTGCCCCGGTATGGCCCGCCGGTCGTGATACGGCATGCTCATCTTGATAGCCGTGATGCCCAGCCGGTTCAGCCAGCGGCAAACTTCCTGCTGTTCCTCCCAGCGCGCATTCCATTGCGCCACCACCACCACCGCAGGGCCTGTGGTACGCGCCTGAAAAAATTGACCGTACACGCGATTGTTCTCCGGCCACGGTGAGGTAATCACGCTGGAAAACGTTAGGACGCCGTCCTTCAGCGCGTAATCCTTCGCCGGCGATGTCGCGTACCACTCTTCGCTCGCGGCCACGGTTTCGTCTGCAAACCGCTCCATGAACGCGCGCGGCTCGCTTTCTGTCGCACTGCCTCCGACGTGCTCCATCCCCCATGCAAACGGCAGCGTCTTCCGGTTGGGCTCCTGCGCCCAGCGCATGTGCTCGTACCGCCGGATTTTTTGCTCCAGCCAGTTCATCGTGAATGTCTCATCAGACATGCCCGCGCCTCAATTCGCAACCAAAATCCCCTGACTGGAATGAAATGCGTCTCTAAGCGCAACAATCCTGCTTTAAATGCACTCCCGCTGCACGCCCGTCGGTTAGCAGTCAGGCACGCTCGGGGTATCGCGCCTTGAGGCTGCTTCCGCCTTATGGCAGATTCACTGGGTGATCCCTTCCATCCTGGTTCCAGTCTTCGTCTTCCTCTTCGGCCTGATAATCGGCAGCTTCCTGAACGTCTGCATTGTGCGCATTCCCAGTGGCAAATCCATCGTCCTCCCAGCGTCCGCCTGCACCAAATGCGGAGCGCCCGTCCGTCCCTGGGACAACATTCCCGTCATCAGCTATCTTGTCCTCGGTGGCAAATGCCGCAAATGTAAGACCAAAATTTCCGCCATGTACCCGGTGGTCGAACTTCTCACCGGGTTGCTATTCCTCGGCTGCTACGAGGCCTTTGGCATGCGTATCGAAACCGCGAAGTGGGCTGCGTTTTCCGCCATCCTGATTATGCTGGTATTCACCGACCTGCGCGAGCGCCTGCTTCCCGACGTCGTCAATTACAGCGGCTTCGCCCTCGGACTCTTGTTCAGTCTCTTCACCGCGCCTTCCGATGGCATGGCGCTCTGGCTCGCGAACTGCGTCTTCGACTATCCTCCTCCCGTTCCCTTTCTTTCGCTTGCCGATGCCCTGTTCGGCGCCGCCATCGGCAGCGGGCTCTTGTGGCTCGTATCGGAAGCCTACTTCCGCCTGCGAGGTCGCGAAGGCATGGGCCTCGGCGACGTGAAAATGATGCTCATGGCTGGTGCATTCCTGGGCGTCCGCCGCACCTTGCTCACCATCTTCGCCGGCTCGCTTCTCGGTAGCGTCCTCGGACTTGCCTTCATGCTGGTCCGCCGCAAAGGTTCCGACTACGAGCTGCCCTTCGGCACCTTTCTCGGCCTGGCCGCACTGCTGGTGGTCTTTTTCGGCACGCCGCTCATAATCTGGTATCAATCGCTCCTCGGAATGCGGTGATACTTGAGAGAGCGCTCGCCATGATGATGACCCTCATTGCCATGATTTCGCCGATTCCCCAGCACCGCCCGGCGATATCCCCGATGGGTCTCGGCCTCGCTGCTGGTCTCTTGGTCATCATGATGTTTGTGGTCGTCGGTGGTTTCATGTTCCTCCGCAAATTCCTGCGTGAGGATTCCAAACCCTCGGGCGCCGGTTGGGCCACTCCTACACCCGACTCCGATAACGCCTCCGCCTTCATGGCCGCTTCCATGCAGGGGGTCATCGAAAAACTCCGCGCCCAGGAAAAGGAACTCGCCCGCTTGCATCTCGTGGCGCAAGAGCGCGCCCAGGAATCCGAGCGCCTCACCGAAGAAGTCACGCGCAACATGCCTACCGGCCTGCTGCTGGTCAATGCCACCGGCGCCATCAGCTCTGCCAATCCCGCCGCCGAAGAAGCCCTTGGCATCCGCACGCTGCGCTATCGCTCCTACAAGGATATCCTCGGCGCCGAATCCGAGCTTACTCGCATGCTCACCGACTGCCTGCGCGAGGGAAAAACAATTCAACGCGGCGAAGTCGAACACTCCACGCCCGACGGTGAAATTCGCCACCTTGGTGTTACCATTTCGCCCATCTATCGCTCGGTCCGCGCCGTTCCCCGCTCCAGCACGGACTATCCCCATACCGCCGCGGAAATGAAGGTCAGCGGCGCGCTCTGCCTGATGAGCGATCTCACCGAGCTCACCGCGCTCCAGAAACAGATTCGCTGGAAAGAAAACCTCGCCGCACTGGGTGAAATGTCCGCTGGCATCGCCCATGAATTCAAGAACGCCCTGGCCACCATCTCCGGCTACACGCAGATGATTCGCAGCGAAGCCAAACCGGGCGAAATCCGCGATTCCGCCGAACGCATCCTGGAGCAGACGCGCGCCCTCACCCACGTGGTCACCGAATTCCTGCGCTTCGCCAAGCCCCTCGAAATTTCCTACGAAACAGTTCCCATGCGCACCATCGTTGATCGTGTGGCCGAAGAACTTCAGGAAACCAACCCCGGCTGCACAGTCGAGTGCTCCGGAACCTTCGAAGATCTTCCCGGCGACGAAGCCCTTCTCCGCCAGGCGCTCGTCAACCTAACACGCAACGCCGCAGAAGCGGCGCAAGCTGGAGGCAAGTCTCCGCACGTCTCCGTATCCGGCACTCTTGAGGAATTGGGTGGCCGCAAATGGCAGCGCGTCTGCATCGCGGACAATGGCACCGGAATTCCGGAGATCGATCTCCCAAAAATCTTTTTGCCCTTCTACACCACCAAATCCGAAGGCACGGGCCTGGGTCTCGCCGTGGTCCAGAAGGTCGCGCTCCAGCACGGCGGCAGCATCGAAGCCCGCAACCGCCCGGGCGGCGGGGCAGAGTTTCTGCTGTGGTTACCTTTGCGGCAGGACCCTATGCCATCCCCGATTGCCTCCAGCGCGGCCCGCATCTAAACTTGATATAGGCATGTCCCAGAGTGCCTCCCAGGAGGCTATAGCCATGCGCAGAGCTCTTTGGTTGGCCGCTGCGGCGATCATTTTCTTTCTTCCGGCTGCCGCTCGCTGCCAGCAGCAGGATCAGCAGTCCTCTGCCTCCGCGGCCCAGGCCGCGCCCAAGCAAGACGATTCTCTGGCGGCCGCCGCTCGCCGCGCCCGCGATCAGAAGAAGGAAGCCGCCAAGCCGGCGAAGGTCATCGACAACGACAATATTCCCGCGCAGGGCGGCATCTCTGCCGTGGGCACCGTCAAGCCTGAAACCGGCCCGGTTGCCGGCACAGCTCTCGAAGTGCAGACCACTACAGCTCCGGCCGCAAAAACGGCCAAGGGTGACGAAAAATCCTGGCGCAAAAAATTTACCGACTTGCGCGGCAAGCTCGAGACGGACAAACAGGAACTCGAGATCCTGCAGCGCGAGCTGGGCGTAGTCACCGTGCAGTATTACAGCGACCCTAACAAAGCGTTGCAGCAGGACCTGACGCGCCAGGACATCAACGACAAGACCGCCAAAATCGAAGCCAAGAAAAAACAGATCGAAGCCGATCAGCACGCCATCTCCGACGCTGAAGACGACTTGCGCCGCTCCGGCGGTGACCCGGGCTGGGCGCGCTAACCGGCACTCCATGGAACCCGTACTCCTTGTCGAAGACAAATCCGAGCTGCGGGCCATGCTCCGCAAGGCCCTCGAACGCGCCGGCTACTGTGTCGAGGAAGCCCCCGACGGTAACTCTGCGATCGACAAAGTCCGCGGCCGCCGCTATCTGCTAGTCCTCTCCGATTTGAAGCTGCCGGGAAATTCAGGCCTCGACATCCTTCGCGAAGCCCGGCGCGTGGATTCCACATTGCCCGTCATCCTCATGACGGCCTATGGCTCGGTCGATGAAGCGGTGACGGCCATGAAAGAAGGGGCCTTCGATTTCATCCAGAAGCCGGTGGATCTCGATCACCTGAGGCTTCTGCTCGAACGTGCCGCCCGCCAGCAGGAACTCCTTCGTGAAAACCTTCTTCTCCGCGAGGAATACGCTGCTCACTACGGCTTTCCCCGCATCGTTGGCGAGCACCCCAGCATGAAAGCAGCCAGCGACATGACCCAGCGCGTCGCTGCAACTGATTCCACCGTTTTGCTGCTGGGTGAAAGCGGCACCGGCAAGGAGCTTTTTGCCCGCGCCGTTCATCATCTGAGCCCGCGCGCTGACCACCCCTTTGTGGCTCTGAACTGCGCGGCCATTCCCGAAGGCCTGGTCGAGAACGAACTATTCGGGCATGAGCGCGGCGCCTACACCGGCGCCGGCGCCCGCAAAATCGGCAAGCTCGAGCTGGCCCACCGCGGCACGCTGTTTCTCGACGAGATCGGCGAACTTCCACTGTCTATCCAGAGCAAGCTCTTGCGTGTCCTGGAAGAAAAGAGGTTTGAACGTGTTGGCGGCACCCAGGAAATCGAAGTGAGCGTGCGCATCCTCACGGCCACAAACAAAGACCTGCGCACCGCCGTCGCTGAGAAAACTTTCCGCGAAGATCTCTTTTTCCGCATCTCCGCCGTGCCTATTACCATTCCACCGCTCCGCGATCGCGGGGACGACGTGCTGCTTCTCGCCGATCATTTCCTTGAGCGCTTCCGCCGCGAATTCAGCAAGCCCGCTCTGAAGTTTTCCGATTCCACCCGCGCCCGCCTGCTCACTTATTCCTGGCCCGGCAACGTCCGTGAATTGCAGAACGCCGTCGAGCGCGCCGCCATTCTCGTCCGCGGAGCCACCATCGAGCCGGACGCGCTGCAACTTCCCGCCGCGCGCCCCACAGCCGCGGATTTGCCTGCCGGGATGCTCGAAGAACAATTTCTATGGGAAGGGCCACTCGATGACGTTGCGCAACGTGCCGTCGCGCATGTCGAGCGATTCAAAATTCAGAACGCTTTGCAGGAATCGAAGTGGAACCGCACGCGCGCCGCGGAAAAACTTGGCGTGTCCTACAAAACCCTGCTGCACAAGATCCGCAGCCTGGGCCTCGAAAACTAGTCCTGCCCGTCCTTCCGCTTCGCCGTGTGCAGGACCACGCTCCCGAAATTCCATGACTGGATGTTTACCTCGCCGAATCCGGTCGTGTGCATCAGCGCCTTGATTTCCGGCGGCGAAGGAAACCTCGCCACCGATCCGGGCAGGTAGAAATACGCCTCGCTGCTCCCGGATAGCGCCGTGCCCACCAGCGGCAGCAACCGCCTGAAATACAATCGGTAGATTCCAGCCATCCGCCCTTTCGGCTCGGAAAATTCCAGGATGCCGATTTGCCCGCCGGGCTTCAAGATGCGCGCAATTTCCTGCAAACCCTGCTCGTAATTCGCCAGGTTGCGAAACCCGAACGCGCTGGTCACCAGGTCGAAGCTGGCATCCGCGAACGGCAGTTGCAACGCGTCGCTGATCAGAAACGTTGCCGCGTGATTGCTGCCGCCCGCCTTCTTTCGCGCCCGCTCGATCATCGGTCGCGAAAAATCCGCCCCGATAATGGGCACGCGATGCGCCCCCGAATCGCGGATCGCGTGCACTCGGATGCGGTTCAGTGCAAACGCCATGTCTCCCGTTCCGCAGCAGAGGTCCAGAACCTGCGCGTCGGTCCGCCGCAGGATGCGTTGAAAACGCCGCGCCGTCTTTCGTCTCCACACCCGGTCCAGCGAAAACGACAGCAGGTGGTTCAGAAAATCGTATCGCGGCGCAATCCGGCTGAACATGTCCCGCACGCGCCGCGCCGCTTCGCGGTCATCCCGCGCCCCCTTCGGGCGCGTCCCCGGCAGCTTCGCCTGCTTTTGCCCCGGCCCGATCATGGACGTCTTGGTCATTTCATTCGCGCGCCTTTGCCGCAATCTTAGGTAGCTCACCAAACGCCCGCGCCGCCATTTTCCACGGCACTTCCTCGCCCCACACCACTTTCCCGATCTCTACAGGCAGAACCCAGCGGGCCCGCCCGTGCAACGCCTTCTTGTCCCCCGCAACTATCTTGCCCAGCTCACCCGCGCCAATCCCCGCAATCGACGGTAGCGGCCCCACGCTCGCAATCACGCGGATGATTCTTGCCGCTTCTCGTGCCCCGATTCGCCCTCGGGCTGCCCCCAGCATTGTCGCTGCCAGCATTCCCCACCCGATGGCCTCGCCGTGGGCGAATCGTTTGTAATCCGTCGCCGCCTCGAGCGAGTGGCCCAGGGTGTGGCCGAAATTCAATATCTGCCGCAGCCCGCCTTCGCGCTCATCCTTGCTCACCACCCGCGCCTTGATGCGAACGCACCGCTCAATCACCCACGCGAGCGCCTTCGGGTCGCGCCGCAACAACGCCGACATGTGCCGCTCGACGTACTCAAACAGTTCGCGGTCCGCGATCACTCCATACTTCACCACCTCATACAGACCCGACCGTAACTCGCGGTGCGGCAGCGTCTCGAGCAAACTCGAATCGGCAATCACCGCCTTCGGCGGATAAAACGCACCCACTAGGTTTTTCCCCTCCGGCAAGTCCACGCCCGTTTTCCCACCGATCGAGCTGTCCACCTGCGCCAGCAGGGTCGTCGGCACATGCACCAGCCGCACGCCGCGCAGATATGTCGCGGCCACAAGCCCGGCCACGTCGCCCACGACTCCGCCACCGACAGCAATCAGCACGCACCGCCGGTCCGCGGATGCACGCACCAGCATCCGCGCAATCTTTTCGACCGTCGCCAGGCGCTTGTTTGCCTCACGGTCATCGAACAGGATGACCCCGCGAACCTGCTTCCCCCGGAAGTTGTCTGAAACCCGCCGCCCGCACGCTTTCCACACCCGCGGCGAGGAAAGCACAAATGTCCCGGTCGATTCTCCCAGCCTCCTCACCAGCGCCCCGCCACGCGCAAGCATCCCCTCACCGCAATGCACTTCATAGCGGCCCGCGGAGCTTCGGATTTGAATTCTGGGCATTGTAAGAGCAAAAAATGTAGCACACCTGTTCTGCCCTGCCGGGCGCGCTTGCGCGAGTTCCTTGAAGCAGCGTTTAGTGGAATTTCTTTTGTAGCTCGTTCACCGATTCGACGATCACGTGCCCGGCGATGCTGAGGGATCGCGCGCTGACCTTGTCCATGGTGTCCTCGGGGGTATGCCAGTACTTGTAGTCATCCAGCTCGATAATATCCACCACCGGCACATTGCGGTGCAGAAAAGCCAGGTGGTCGTCGTCAATCGCGTCGGGTTCCGAAACAAATATATCCCGGTACCCCAGCCGCGCCGCCACTCCCCAGACCAGGTTCGTCAACCACGGCGTCGAATTCGAATCTTTCTTGAATCTCGGATTGTCCGGGCCGATCAAATCCGCCAGGATCACCGCCTTGATCCGTTTCAAATCCTCCGAAGCTGCCAGCTTCGCAGCCATCTGCCGGCTGCCATAGGTATTGTCGTTGTCCGCGTGCCAATTCACCAGCGCTTCTTCCCCGTCCACAAATGCGATCCAAACGGAATTCGGCTGCTTTTTCTGGGCGCACATCAGTCGCGCCATCTCCAGCATCAGCCCGGTGGACGACCCGCCATCCACCGCGCCCATAAAATTATCCATCCGCAATGTATCGTAGTGCGTCAGCAGCAGGATGATTCCCTTCCCCTCGCCGGGCCACTTCGCGACGATATTCTTCATGGCCAGGTCGCCGACCGGCGTCGAGGCGTGAAAATCATCTTCCTCCACCGCGCAGCCGAAGCCTTGCAGTTGCTCGCGAATGTAATCCTGCGTGCGGTGCAGCGCCTCCGAAGCCGGCGGCCGTGGCCCGAATCCCACTACCATGGCTGTGAATTCATAGGCCTTCGCGCCATCAAATCCCGCGGTCTGCGCGGCGGGCAGTGCCGCATCCTTGGACGTAACGGACACTGGCGCTGCCCGTGTTGCATCCGCTGCTCCCGCTGCCTTGGCTTCGGGCTGCGGCGTGCCGTGGCTGCAGGCAACGGCAAAAAACGCGCCCAGAACAGTGGCGCTAACCCGTATTCGGCTTGCAGGAATTAGCAACTTAGCTCGCCTCTCCGCTGGCCAGCGCGCGGGCTCGTTTGCGCCGGACCACAAAATAGGAAACGATCACCCCGATGAAATACAGCATCACCATCGCAGCCATGAAGATCAGCATCGTCGTCGCGTCCGGCGTCGGCGCCGCCACCGCTGCCAGCACGGTGATGATAAGCATGGCGTACCGAAAGTTTTTCAGCAGCAGCTTCGGAGTCACGATGTTGAACAGCGACAGGATAAATATCAGCACAGGCAGCTCGAAAATTATTCCTAATCCAATCAGCACGATCAAAATCAAATCGAAGTATTCATTGATGCTAATCAACGGCTTCACCGGCCCGCTCACGGTCATGCCCACAAGAAAATTCAGCATCGTCGGCAGCACGATGAAATATCCGAAGGCAATCCCCGCAAGGAACAGCAGCGTCGAAGGAATCAGAAATCCCGCCACCGCCCGCCGCTCGTGCTTGTACAGCCCGGGCGCCACGAACATCCATATCTGGTACAGCACCCACGGCATGGCCAGCACCATTCCCAGGTAAAGGCCCAGCGTGATCACCAGGCTGATGAATCCCGCCGGGCTGGTGTAATACAGCTTGTCGTCCAGATGATTTACGCGCAGCGCCATCTGCATCGGCCGCACGATGTAGTCGATGAAGTACTGCGAAACCAGAAGCCCCAGCACCATCCCCAGCCCGATTCCCAGCAGCGAATTGATCAGCCGTTTGCGCAGGTCCACCAGGTGCTCGAAAAACGACATGCGCGCGCCGGCTTCTTCTTCCTGGCGTTCGGGTGAGATGGGATCAGGCTGGGCGGGATCCGGCATCGGTCATTTTCTCGGTCTTCGATTCACTGGCCGTGTCCGGATTCTGTTGGTCCGGGGGGTGGATAGGATTCCCGTCATCATCGTACGCTTGTCCGGCAGCGGCCGCCGCGTGGGGAGCGTTTGCCGTGACGGTTCCCGGAGCCGGCTGGGGCATTGCTGGCGTTGAGGCAGCCGCCCCGCCGCCGATCTGGCGTTGCTGCGTCTCGCGCTCCAGGTCTTGCAGATGGCCTTCAAACGTGCCGCGCAGCTCTCCAGTTGCCTTGCGGAATTCTGCCATCACTTTTCCGAGGTTCCGCGCCAGCTCCGGCAGCTTTTCCGGCCCGAAGACCACCAGCGCCACCACGAAAATGATAATCAGGTGCGGAATACTAAGCATTGCAGCATCTCCGATGCCGTTTTTGCATCATAGAAGAGGGCTGGTGGCCTGTCAAACGGCCCAAGCGTTGTATGCTATACTGACTTTTCGAGGGGCGAATCGAGGCGGCATGGAAGCATCCGGCAAGTCGAATTCCTCTGAGCGTGGATTTCTCGTACTGGCGGGCGTGCTCGTCGTTTCCGCCATTCTGGGTGGCCATTTCGGGCCGAATGCCCGGGCAGCAGCCGCAGGCCCCAACGACCAGCGCGACTTGGTGAAGAATTTCACCACCGTCCTGGCCATCGTCGAACGCAACTACGCCGACCCTGTGGATGTTGACAAGGCGATTTACGACGGCGCCATCCCCGGCATGCTCCGCGTCCTCGACCCGCACTCCAATTTCTTCGACCCTCGTCAGTATGCTCTGTTCCGCGAAGAGCAGCAGGGCAAATATTACGGCGTGGGCATGACCGTTCAGCCTCGCGAAAACCAGACCATGGTTCTCGCTCCCTTTGTCGGCTCGCCCGCCTACAAAGCCGGCATTCGCCCGGGCGATATCATACTCAAAGTGAACGACAAGTCCTGCGAGGGCCTCACTACCACCGAAGTCGCCGACATGCTCAAGGGACCCAAGGGCACGACTGTGCACATTTCCCTCGGCCGCGAAGGCTGGGAGAAGCCCATCGAAGTCTCCGTCGTGCGCGACGAAATTCCCCGCCCGGGCGTGGAATTCTTCACTATGGTCAAACCCGGCGTCGGCTACGTGCGCGTCTCTACCTTCAACGAAACCACCGACAGCGACCTCTCTGACGCGCTCAAGCAACTCGAAGTCGGACGGCTCGACGGCCTGATCATCGACCTGCGCAACAACGGCGGCGGCCTGCTGAATCAAGCAGTTGGCATGGCGGACATGTTCCTCGACAAAGGCGAAATCGTGGTCTCGCACCGCGGCCGCTCTTCCTCGGAGCGCCCCTATTACGTGATTCATGGCAATCAGGGCGTTCAGGTTCCCCTGATTGTACTCATCAATGGCCAGAGCGCCTCGGCCTCTGAAATCGTCGCCGGCGCGATTCAGGACCACGACCGCGGCCTGGTCGTCGGAGAAACCAGCTTCGGCAAAGGCCTGGTACAAACTCAGTATCCATTGAATGAAGACACCGCGCTGCTGCTCACCACCGCCCGGTATTACACTCCCAGCGGCCGCTTGATTCAGCGCGACTACAAGAACATCTCGCTCTATGATTACCACTACAATCCCAAGCCGCCGCAGACCCCGGAAGTCAAACTCACCGACAGCGGCCGCCAGGTATTTGGAGGGGGCGGCATCACTCCTGACGACGCCATCGCCGCGCCCAAACTCGCCGACTTCCAGCAATTGCTCCTTCGCCGCGGCGTCTTTTATCCTTTCCAGCAGGGTGTAGGCGATTTCACCCGCTTCTACCTTGGCGAGCGCCCGGAAATCACCAAGGATTTCGTCGTGGACGACGCGGTCATGGGCCGCCTCCGAAAATATCTCGACCAGCAGCACATCCGCTACACCGAGCCCGAAATCCAAGACAATCTCGTCTGGCTCAAGTGGAAGATCAAGCGCGAAGTTTTCACCTCCGTCTTCGGCCAGAACGACGGTTACAAGGTCGAGCTCCAGGGCGACGCTCAGGTCCAAAAAGCCATCGAGCTGATTCCCCAGGCCAAGGCGCTCTATCAAAACGCTCGCAAGATCGTCGCCGAACGCCGCTCCGGACAATCCAGCCAGCCCTAGTTTGACGAGGGCTCGCAATTCAGTCGCTGTATCCCGAAGCTGGGGCGTTGGTGTCTCCTTTTCCATTTTCACTTTTCCCTTTTCCGTCCCCCCGATTTCTACTGACTGCGACCTAACCCTAACTATTGCAAGTCACGTCACGCCTGCCGCAATCCCTCCCCCCGGCTCGACTCCCTAGGCCGTAATCTATTCTTCGGCAGCAACCCTGCCCGTAAGCGCCATGAATCGTTCTGAAATCTCGTTGTCTGCCTACGCCAGTCTCTTCGAACGATTGCGCTCGCCCAGCGCCCTGCTCTTCGGTGCATGGATTCTTCTTCTCGGCGGCTATTCTCTTATCTCTCTGACGGTTAGCAAGGGCTCCGGACTCACCACTTTCGGCGACATCATGCAGTGCCTCGTCGCGCTGTTCGCCTGCGTCGGCCTTGCGCTCAACGTGCCCTCCCCGGAACGCCGCACGCGAGCCTTTTGGCTGCTCCTGGTACTCGGCTGCGCCTCCTGGCTGGTTGGGCAAATGATCTGGACGTACTTCGAAGTGATCCGCCACCAGACCGTTCCCAACCCATTCCTCGGCGACGTGATCCTGTTCCTGCATCCCGTCCCGATGATGTGGGCGCTGGCGCTCCGCCCGCACGACCGCCGCGACGACGTCAACTTCCACATTGGCTACATGGATTTCTCTCTTCTGCTGGTCTGGTGGGTGTATCTTTACCTCTTCGTTGTCATTCCCTGGCAGTACATCACCCCCAACGTCCTGGCCTACGGTCTCAGCTACGACCACCTGGCTGCCGTCGAAAACGCCGTTCTCACTCTGGGTTTCGCCATCCTGTTGGGCCACGCCCAGAAAAGCTGGCGCGAAGTCTATGCCCATCTTTTCAGCGCTTCGCTGCTCTACGCCGCAGGCTCTTACATCGTCAATCGCGCCATCGATTCGCAGGACTATTACACCGGCAGCCCGTACGATTTGCCGCTCATCGCCTCGTTTCTCTGGTTCGGTACCGCAGGAATCGTGGCCTGGCGCCTCAGGCCTGCCCGCGAATCCTCTGCAACGAATTCTGACGCAGCAAACCGGTGGCCCGCTCGCATAGCCATGGCTGCAGTCGTCTCGATTCCCGTGATGGCCTTGTGGAGCCTGCGCTACAGCCCCAACCGAGAATCGGTGCGGACTTTTCGCGTAGGCGTCACACAAGTCACGCTCCTGGTCGTAGCCGTACTGGCATTTTTCCGACAGCGCCTGGTGGACCACGACCGCACCCGGCTTCTGGAAGCCTCTCGTGAATCCTTCGAAAACCTGAAACACTTCCAGGCGCAAATGGTGCAGAACGAAAAACTTGTTTCCCTCGGCCAACTTGCTGCCGGCGCCGCGCACGAAATCAATAACCCGCTCACCGGCATACTGGGTTACTCCGACCTGCTCGCCGACGATCCTTCTCTTGGCGATCGCCAGCGCGTGGTGGCCGACAAAATCCGCACCCTCGCGCGCCGCATCAAGACGCTGGTCACCAGCTTGCTCAGCTTTGCGCGCCGCGTTCCGGCTGAAAAGGGGCAGGTGGATTTGAATCAAGTGCTGATGAGCGCGCTGCACCTGAGCAACCTGGACCTGCGCGGCAAAAGAGTGGAAGTTGAAACACTCGCAGACATGGACTTGCCCCCGGTTCTCGGCGACTCGAATCAAATTCTGCAGGTATTCTTCAACCTGATGAGCAACGCTGTGGACGCTCTGGAAGAAATCGGCGGTGGCAAGCTGCTCATACGCACCTCGCACAGCCACGAGCACGCCATCGTGGAATTTTCTGACACCGGCCCGGGCATCAAGGCCCCGCACCAGGTGTTCGATCCGTTTTTCACCACCAAGCCGGTGGGCAAGGGCACCGGCCTGGGTCTCAGCATCTGCTACGGCATCATGCAGGAACACGGCGGCCGCATCGAATGCTACAACCGTCCTGAAGGCGGCGCGACCTTCATCGTCGAATTCCCCGCCGTCACCAATGGCTCGAACCCGTTCGAAGAGCCGGTCGAAGCCGTCTCCAAATCCTCTTAGTTCAGGAATCGCTGCAACCCTTCCGGGCAGTCCTGCAAAGGCGCCAATATCGCAACGTGTGACGATTAGAAATTGGTAGGTGATTGATAGGGATGGATTTGCGACAGATTTTAATTCCGGGATGTGACGATTAAAAAAATCATAGGCCTTTCTCGGGTTCCATTTTGGGAAGTTTTGCGATTGAACCCACACGATCGTGCCCGAAGCTTCCATCCGAAAATTTCCCAGCGTTACTGTCGCGCGCTGAAACGCCGGACGCAATGGTACTCCCGGACATATTTTGTGAGGCTGGAAGATGAAATCGCGGAAATTCCAGAGATGTAAATCAACGCGGTGGAAAATCCAGTCGGCTACTCGCAGCGCGTGATTGCCTGTACTTATTTTCTATTCAAGCCATCTCATAGATGCCCCGGCTTAGGGTCACGCTGACCTCATGGGTTGAAACCCCTGATTTGCAGCGGCATTTCGGCACGGCTAAGGCCGTGCCCTGACGAAAAGCTATTTGTGAGATGAGTTGTTCTCATTCCTCCATTTTCCCATCACACTTTTGCCGTGTCTTCCAGCCCATTTTGTTGCAAGATTCCCCATCAAATTCTGCGAGGTGCCTATGCGTCGCTTGCGCGTGATCCTTCTCTGCTCACTCTTCCTGCTTGCTGCCGCCAGTCTCACTCGAGCTGCTGACTCCCCCGCGAAAGCCCTGCGCTTCGGCAAACTCATAGACGGCAAAGGCAAAGTCTGGACTGACGCCATCGTCATTGTCCGCGGCGAACGCATCGCCGAAATTTACACTGACGCCTCGAAAATCCCCGCCGGCGCGGAACTCATCGACCTCCGCCGCTACACCGCCATCCCCGGCCTCATTGATGTCCACACCCACACCACTTACTACTGGGACCAGAATTCCAAAGTCCCGCCCTTCGACCAGGTGGGCCCGCCGCGCCCTCCCGCTGTCGCCGTTTTTCTAGCCCAGGAAAACGCCCGCCGCACCCTCGAAGCCGGTGTCACCACCGTCCGCGACCTGGGCGCCAACGACTGGGACGACATCGCCATGCGCGACCTGATCAACCGCGGCGCCATGATCGGCCCGCGCATGTTCGTGGCCGGCCCCGGGCTTACCGTTGCCTACGAAGCGCCGCGGCCTGGCTACGTCACTCCCGCGGGCGGCGTGGCCAACAATCTCTCCGACGTGATGCGCGTTGTCCGTGAAGAAATCGCGGCAGGGGTGGACGTCATTAAAATGTATGCCTCAACGGGCACGGACAAAGAGGTCACCGGCTACCAGACCTACACGTTTGAGGAAATCAAAGCCGCCGCCGAACTCGCTCACAAATACGGCAAGAAGCTGGCGGTGCACAGCTACGGCCCCGACGGCGCCCGCGATGCCGTCCGCGCCGGCGCCGATTCCATCGAGCATGCTACCGACATGGATGACGCCACGATCGCCGAGATGGCCCGCCGCGGCACTTTCTATGTGCCGACCATTGACCACAACCGCTGGTACGTGGACCACATCTCCATTTTTCGCTGGGACAACGAGAAAGAAATTGCCGAAGGGTTGAACGATTATATTCGCCGCAACCTCGAGACCGCCCGCCGCGCCTTCAAAGCCGGGGTCCGCTTCGCGATGGGCTCCGACGCCCTGTTCACCATGTGCGGCGAAAACACCCGCGAACTCGCCTGGTTCGTAAAAGCAGGCATGACCCCCGAGCAAGCCCTGGCCACTGCCACCACGAACGCCGCCGCGCTCCTCGGCAAGGAAAAGGAACTCGGCGCCATCGCCCCCGGCTATTTCGCGGACATCGTCGCTGTCGAAGGCGACCCGCTCGCAGACATAAACGTGACCATCAATAATGTGCGCTGGGTAATGAAGGGTGGCGCAATAATAGTGAACAAAACCGAACCTGCCAAATCAAACTAGACTCCAGACACTCGCTTCCCGAAAAATACTCTCTCTGCGTTTCTCCGCGTCCTCTGCGTCTCTGCGGTGAGTTCCCCTGCTGATTCTTTGACTACATCTCTCCTCTTCCAAGTCCCGCCCGTGCGCCGTGTCATTCATACTATCTATTCAAGCATTTGGGCCCGGGCCCTCCTCACGGGCCTCCGGAAGGAGCACCTCTATGGACGCCCCCAAGCCACCGTCATCGGCAAATCCCGCGCCCGGCGGGCCACCCGCTGCCAAGCCGACCGCTCCCGCCGCCGCGCCTCCCGCCGCACTGCCCGGTCCAACCACGCCGGCGCTTATCGCCGCTATGGTTCGCGCTGCGGTCAACACCAGCGACCTGATTTTTTCGCCCGGCCGCGCCCCTCAAGTGGAAGTCAACGGCCAGCTCATGCAACTCAACATTCCCGGTGTGGGCGTCCTCACCGCGGCAGACACCGCGCACATTGCCGCCGACCTCCTCGGTCACAATGCACAAGCCGTTCAAAAGCTCAAAGAGCAAGGCTCCTGCGACATTTCCTACAGCCTGCCGAAAATATCACGCTTCCGCGTCAACATCTTCACCCAGCGCGGCAGTTGCGCCATCGTCATGCGCGTGATTCCCAGCTCCGTTCCCGATTTCAAGGCCCTCAATCTGCCATCGCAACTGGCCGAAACCGCCGGCCTGCGCAACGGCATCGTGCTGGTCACCGGCCCCACCGGCAGCGGCAAATCCTCCACACTCGCCGCGGTTCTCAATAAGATCAACGAAGAGAAGGCCTATCACATCATCACTATTGAGGATCCCATCGAGTTCCTGCATGCCCACAAGTCTGCCACCATTCACCAGCGCGAGCTGCACAGCGACACGCCTAGCTTCGCCCTGGCTCTGCGCGCCGCCCTGCGTCAGGCGCCGAAAGTAATCTTGGTCGGTGAAATGCGCGACAAGGAAACCATCGAAGTGGCCCTGGAAGCCGCCGAAACCGGCCACCTGGTCTTTTCCACGCTGCACACCACCGACGCCTCCAAGACCATCGAGCGCATCATCGGCGTTTTCCCGCTGGCCGACCAGAACACCATCCGCAACCGGCTGGCCAAGGCGTTCCGCTACATCATTTCCCAGCGACTGATTCCCCGCCGCGACGGCCAGGGACGAGTGGCCGCTTTCGAAATCCTGAAATCCACCATGCGCACGCGCGAATACGTCGAGCGCGGCGAGACCGAAGGCAAATCCCTGCTCGACGCCATGCGTGACGGCACGACCGAAGGCATGCAGTATTTCGACGGTGAAATCGAAAAACTCATCCGCGCAAACGTCATTGATATTGACGACGGCCTCTCCTACTCCACCAACCAGGGCAACCTCCGCTTGCAGTTGGCCGATCTACTCGAACACCGCGACGACATCCAGACCGCCGTCCCCGAGCGCGTCCGCCTCCGCGAAACCGAAATCGAAATCGAGCGCTAACCAGCGCGCAGAAAGCATTGAGGCCCGCGGTCCTTGTCTGCCTTCTCTCTGTTTCTCCCGCTCTCTGTATTCTCTGTGTGCTCTCTGTTCTCTGTGCCCTCTGTGTTAAATCTTTCCGCCGTCAGCCCAGCCGGTAGACGCCCCACCCACTTCTGCGATAGCTTGGTCTCAGTTTCCTTCGAAACCGCGAAGCCAAGGCGATGGAGGGTTCCGTGAAGCGTGCCAGTTTGAACTTCGCACTCGTGCTGCTAGCGGCCGTTGCCCCGATCTTCCTCCTGCCGCTCGCACCGCAAACCAACAATGCCTTGAAGACCCGCACCGTCGTCCTCATCGTCCTTGATGGCCTGCGCTGGCAGGAAGTCTTTGACGGCCCAGAACACGCGCTGATGGACGAAAAAATCGGCGGAGTCCAAGACTTGGAGACGCTCCGCAAGAATTTCTGGCGTGAGACGCCGGAAGAGGGCCGCAAGGCCCTATTTCCGTTCCTGTCGGGTGTGGTCGCAAAGAAAGGCCAGATCTACGGCAACCAGCACAAGAACAGCATCGCCCAAGTAACCAACGGCATGAAGTTTTCCTACCCGGGCTACAACGAAATGCTCACCGGCCGTCCCGACCCAAGAATCGACAAAAACGAGTACGGCCCCAACCCCAACGTCACCATTTTCGAATGGCTCAACACCCGCCTCGAATTCCACGACAAAATCGCCGTCTTCGCCACCTGGAACAACTTCAATGACATCTTCAACGGCAAACGCAGCAGCCTCTACCTCCGCGCCGGATGGGACCTCCCCTGGCCGGAGCCGCTCACCGCGCGCCAGGCGTTGCTCAAGAAACTCTACGCCACCACCACGCGCGTCGAAAATGACGACGTGTTCGACTCATTTGTGCAGGAAAATCTGCTTGACTACCTGGACACGCACCAGCCCCGCGCCCTCTTCGTAGGCTTCGGCGGCACGGACGACTGGGCCCACGAGGGCCGCTATGATTTGGTTCTCGAAGCCGCGCACCAGGACGACCAACACATCGCGGATCTGTGGACGAAAATGCAGGAAACATCCGGCCACCGCGACGAAGTCACCTTCATTATCACCACCGACCACGGCCGCGGCAGTGGCCTGACCGGCTGGAAAAATCACGACAAGGACATCCCCGGCGCCGAAAACATCTGGATCGCCGTCCTCGGCCCCGACACGCCGCCGCTCGGCGAAATCTCGAACGGGCCGCGCGTCACGCAGAGCCAGATCGCCGCCACCATCGCCGCTCTTCTCGGCCAGGACTATCGCGCCGCCAACCCGGGCGCAGCTCCTCCCCTCCCGGTAATCCACTAATTCGATTTTCGGCTTGGAGTGAATTGCGAGATTTGGTGGACGTGGGGGGGATCGAACCCCCGGCCTCATCGTTGCGAACGATGCGCTCTCCCAGCTGAGCTACACGCCCACTGTGCGATTCATTTTAACAAACGCGCGCAGGGCCGCCAAACGCGATTCCATCTTGCCGTTACGCCATCACTTCGCGAGCACCTCTTTCGCGCGTTCGAGTATCGTCCCAACCTTCCCCCGCTCCGGCACGCTGCCCTGCGCAAAATCCGTCGCCCCGCCGCCCTTGCCGCCGAATTCTGCGATCGTCGCGAGCAGGAGCGCCCCCATGTCGTGCCCCAGTCCCTTCGACTGCGCGAATACCACGTGCCCGGTCTTGCCGCTTGCAAGCAACGCCACCACTCCGCCCTCACTGGTCATCTTCGACGCGAGCAGGCTCAGGTACCCCGGGGTCGCTTCTTCCAGCACACGCGAAATCACCCGCACGGACCCTGCACTCGCGGCAGCCGCCGAGATCAGCGCCCGGGTTTCCTGCTCTGCCAGCCGCTCCTCCAATCGCTTGGCCGCCGAGTGCAGCCCGCGCCTCTCCTCCATCACTTTGGCGACGCCCGCCGGCACATCCGGCAATCCGCAGCTCAGCAGTCCCGCCGCTTGCGTCAGCGTCGCAAAATCTCCGCGCGCCGCGGCCAGCGCCCGGTTCCCGCACACGAACTCCAGGCGCCACGCCTCACGGTTGCGCTCCAATTTCCGAATCAGCAGCAGCCCGGTCTGCCCGGTGCGCTCCAGATGCGTGCCACCGCAGGGCTGCCGGTCGAATCCTTCCACTTCGATGGCACGCAGCACGCCTTCGCGCTCCACTTTCTTGCGGATCCCCGCTTCCGCCAATTCCTCTGCCGTGCCGAAGCGAACAGCCACCACCCGGTCATCGAAAATGATTTCATTTACGCGCCGCTCGGCTTCCTCCAAATGACGCGGCACAACGGCGGGCGCCTGCAAATCAATCGTGGAAATTTCCTGGCCCAAATGGAACGAAACGGTTGGAAACTGAAAAAGTTCGATGAACGCGGCCGATAGCAGGTGCTGCCCGGTGTGCTGCTGCATGTGGTCGAGTCGGCGCGCCCAATCAATCTTTCCGTGCGCCGCTCCCGCGGGTAGCTCCGCCGAGGTGTAATGCACCACCTCGTGGTTCTCGCCGTCCGCCACTTGCACAACCTCGACGCCGTTCAGCGTTCCCAAATCGTGAGGCTGCCCGCCCGAAGTCGGATAGAACGCCGTGCGGTCCAGCACTACCTTCCACCGCTCGCCCTCGCGCTCGGACGACACAACCTGGGCGTCAAATTCGCGCAGAAACGAATCCCGGTAGTACAGCCGCTCCGTCACCTAGGCGGTCCCCAGCGCTTTCTCCCAGGCTTCCGAATACTTGTACCCGCACCCGGTATTGAACAGCACTACTTTTTCCTCGCGCTTCAACCATCCGCACGCAATCAGTTTCATTGCCGCGATCACTGTGGCCGCTCCTTCGGGCGCGGCAAAAATTCCCTCCTGCGAAGCCAGTGCCCGCGCGGCAGCCAGCATCTCCACATCGGTCGCAGCCACCGCCGTCCCGCCCGTCGCGCGCACGCCGGACAGAATCAGAAAATCTCCTAGTGCCTTGGGCACGCGCAGCCCCGAAGCAATCGTCGCGGCGTTCTCCCAGAACGGAGCGCTATCCCCGCCCTTCGAAAATGCTTCGACGATCGGTGCGCAGCCTGCCGCCTGCACCACCACCATGCGCGGCCGCTCGCGTCCAATCCATCCCATCGCTTCCATTTCATCAAACGCCTTGCACATGCCAATCAAACCCACGCCGCCGCCCGTGGGATAAACAATCACGTCCGGCAACTTCCCGCCGAACTGTTCCCACAGCTCGTACCCCATGGTCTTCTTCCCTTCGATGCGGTACGGCTCTTTAAGCGTCGAGACTTCGAACCATCCTTCCTTCGTCTTGTTCTCCGCCACATACTTCCCGCAGTCGGAGATGAGCCCATTTAATTTCCGCACGTCCGCCCCGAATGCCCGGCACTCCATCACGTTTGCAGCGGGAGTATCCGCGGGCATCACAATCACGCACGGAATCCCCGCCTGGGCCGCGTACGCGCCCAGCGCTCCTCCGGCATTCCCTGCCGTCGGCGCCGCCAGAGCCTTGGCTCCCAACTCCTTTGCGCGCGAAACCGCAGCAGCCATCCCGCGCGCCTTGAAGGAACCTGTGGGATTCAATCCCTCGTCTTTCACGTGCAGCGCAACCAGGCCCAGCCGTTCACCCAAGCGCTTAGCGTGGATGAGCGGTGTCATCCCCTCTCCCAGCGTCACCGGCTCCCGCGCCGGCAATACTTCTTCGTAGCGCCACATGTTCGCCGCGCGCCCGCGCAGCGCCTCCCAGGTCAGCGTCTGAGCCGCCCGAGTCAGGTCGTAGCGCGCCAGCAGCGGCCCGCCGCATTCGCACAGGTTTTGCAGTTTTTCGTGCGCATGCGATTTCTTGCAGCGCGAGCATTCCAGATGCGTAATAGTAGTTGCCGGCGTGTGCTTCATAAACGCGCCAGTTTAGCACGGTGGTACAGCCGGTTGAGCCGGCCTGGCGCGTCCGCCAGGTGCGCTGGTCCCGGGAAAATCTCCCCAACAATATCTCCCTCTCGACACAATTCCCCCCACGGGTTATTATGCCCCTCCCATGAGACTTTCAGCCCGCAACCGCTTGATCGGAAAAATTGCCGAAATCACACTCGGCGACGTAATGGCCCACGTCGTCATTCACGTCGGCGACCACATCATCGAGAGCGTCATCACCCGCCGCAGCGCCGACGAGTTGAAGCTCCAGGTCGGGGACATCGTCGGCGCCATAATCAAATCCAACGACGTGCTGATCGAGAAGGCGTAGCTCCGCTTTCCCCGCCGGTTGAACAATCCAGCCTGATTCAAGCGCCGGTTATGTCGCTACTGCAGTGGGGGAGGGATTTCAATCCAGGTCTTGCACATCTTGGGGTTCGATTCGATGTTGTCCGGCGTCTCGGCCACGGCAGTGAGTAAGTGCTTGCCCGGCTCGAATGTGAGGGGTGGCGTAGTCACTGTCAAATCCTGCACCATGGCGGGAGTCTTCGGATCCACCGGAAGGGTGGCCAGCTTCCGCCGTTGACTCACGCCAGCGGAAATGTCATAGACCACGATGCGGCTGACGCAATTCTTCTTCACCTTGTCGGAGCACGGCGGCGTCTTGGTGAAGTCATAGGTCACTGTCAGTGTAACGGTGTGCGTCACGGCAGCGGTCTGCGCCACGGTGGCAATCGCCGCGGCCGCGAGCAGCACCGGAAGGGAGAACTGCTTCATCGGTGGCATTATCTTGCGGTATCCCCATCCAGCGCAAGCCCCGGCCCACCCCGCGAATCCCCCGCCGTTCACGCTACAATAGGTATGTGCCAATCCAGCTCATCGCCATGGACATGGACGGAACGCTGCTCGATAGCCGCGCCTCGATTTCCGAATCAAATGTCCGCGCCATCGTCGAAGCTCAGTCGCGGGGCATCGAAATTGTTCTGGCCACCGGACGCCGCTTCGACTTCGCCCGGCCTTTTGCGGAAGCACTGACCTGCGATTTCCACCTTATCGTCAGCAACGGCGCGCTGATCAAGTCGAAAGACGGCTCGACACATACCCGGCACCTGCTTCCCGCGGAGCTCGCGCTGCACGTCCTCGAGGCTACGCCTCAGTTTCGCTCCTCTGGCGCCGTCATTTTCGATCGCCCTACCTCCCGGCAGGTCATCATGGAGCACATCGCCTGGGACGACCCGCTGCGCGGCCGCTACTATTCCCGTAACCGCGAGCATCTCGCCGAAGTCGCTCCACTCACCGACTGCCTCGATGGCGACGACCCCATCCAGGTGATGTTCGCCGGCCCTTGCAGTGAAATGCGCGAGGCCATGAAGCTGCTGGAGGACTCACCGCGCGCCGGGGATTACGCTCTGACCCTTACCGAATACCAGCAGCGCAATTTTTCCATCCTCGATGTGCTCCGGCACGGCGTCTCAAAAGGTGCCGCTCTGGCCGAATGGGCGCGCCGCCGCGGCATCCCCCGCGAATCCGTCATGGCCATCGGCGACAATTGGAACGACCGCGACATGCTCGAATACGCCGGCTTGCCCGTGGTTATGGGCAATAGTGTTCCGGAGTTGAAATCCCTGGGTTGGCAGGTTACCCTTTCCAATGACGAGAGCGGCGTGGCGGAAGCCATCCGCACTCACGCCCTAACGGACACCCGATGAGCCGCCGATCTGCCCCTATCACCGCCGCTGCGTTCGTCGCCACGCTCACGCTCGTGTCCGCATCTCCAGCGCGCGCCGATTACGCGGTGCTGCGCTCGGGTTTGCGCCTGCATATCACCGGCTACCAATTGTCCGGCGAACGCGTGCGCCTGACCATGGAAGGCGGAAGCGTCGAAGTCGCTGCGGACGAAATCCTCTCCGTGGAACGCGAAGATGTGTTCCCGGCGCCACCCGTTGCGCCGCTTCCGCCGCCCTCCGGGCCCTACGGCCAATTAATCCGCGATGCCGCAGAAAAGCACGGCGTGGACGAGAAGGTCATCCATCACCTGATCGCCGTTGAATCGAATTTCAATCCTCGCGCCGTCTCGCGCAAACGCGCCCAGGGCCTGATGCAATTGCTGCCGCAGACCGCGGCGCGCTACTCGGTCTCGAATGTTTTTGACCCCGCGCAGAATATTGACGGCGGGACGCGCTACTTGAAGGATCTGCTGGCGCGATTTCACGACAGCCTCCCGCTGGCACTGGCCGCTTACAACGCCGGCCCCGAGGTGGTCGAACACTACGGTGGCGTTCCGCCATTGCGCGAAACGCAAAATTACGTGCGGCAGATTACGGCGCGCCTGGCGAAAGAAAAATCCACCCTCGCCCAGCAATAATTCTTGATTGGCTCTGTTGCCCTACCACTCGCAGCGTTAGCCGAAGAGAGGACTCGGAGGAGCAAAAGACGCTGCTCCTCGCGGGCGAGTCGAGGCTCGCCGTACCAATGCGAGGTCCAGCCCTCGCACTCCAAATAATCGGCTTGTACTCGGCACCCACACGGCTACTTGCGTGGTGAGGATCTCAGTAGAGCCATTTTGATTTTCTAAGAAGTTGAACGCGGCTACTGCTGGGGATTCGTCTGCGGCTGATTTTGCGGTGGATTCTGCGGTGGATTTTGCGGCGTCGGCTGCGGCCCGCCTCCGAAAGGATTCACTCCCCCGAACGGGCTCGCGCCACCGGCCGCTCCGCCGATTCCCGGCTGGCCCAATTGTCCCGCTCCAGCCAGGCCCTGCTGCATCGCAGCGGCCTGGTCCTCCAGCGGGTTCCAGATGAATTCCCAGTCCTTGTACTTCTTTCCGCCATGCAGCACTTTCAGTGACGCATCGTCGGATTTGCCGCCAACTCCGGTCAGGAATCCACCGATCACCGGACCATCCACCGCTCCGGTTGGCTTCTGTTGAAGGATGGGATTGCCAAGCTGCCCCCCGGAGCCTAAGCTCGATTGTCCCAACAATCCGGTTTGACCAGGCGGGGGCGTGGGAGGCTGGCCGCTCTGATCCCCTGGATTTTGAGGAGGACCTGTCGTCGGGTCCGGCGTGCCGGTCACAGGGCTCGGCCCGCTGGGAGCCTGCGGCGCACCGGGCTGAGAACCGAAGGTTCCCAGATTATTCGTCGCGCTGCCCAGGCTCGCCGCCGATACGCCAAGCTGCGGAATTCCCTGCCCCTGCGCCATCAGCGACGGATTATCAATCAGTGCCATCTGCTGCAGCGAAGCGTATCGCGTGCTGCCGATTAATTGTCCCGCTGCGTTGATATACACAAACCGCCAGGTCCCGTCGGTCTTGTTCATGGGGTCCTTGTAAGCCTGGCGCAGGAAATGAAGCTGGGGCAGCCCCTTCCGCAACTCGTCGATGTTCTGCGGGTAGTGGCCGGTCTTGTGGAAGAACAGGCGGATGGCGCGCACATACTGGTTGCCGCGCCAGATGGCTTCTTCTTCGCGCTGGCGCTTGCTCTGGGTCAGCGCGTTTCCAATCACCACCACCGATCCCGCAATCATGGCCAGAACCATGAACAGCGCCATCAGGTAGGCGTAGCCCGATTCTGCGGATCGGCGCGGACGCGCTGCACGCGAGCGCACCGGTCTCATTGGGGATTTCCCGGATCTGCGCCTGGAGGTTGCAACATCGGTATGGTGGCGTGACGGTGATCGGACACCTGCTCAACTTCCGCGGAATCGTTGCCGATGCGGATCAGCCGGAAGGTGTTGAGAAAAGTTTCGCCCTCGCCGACCACCAGCACCTCTTCGCCCTGCTTGAAGAAGGCCACGCGGTGACCCGTCCCAGGTGACACAGCGAAGCCGAAAAGCTCCGCGGGCACCGTCACAGGCGGCGGAGGCGGAGGCAGCTGAGGACCAACGATGACGTGAGGTGCAACAGCTGGCCCGCCCGGTGTTCCAGGCTTCACTTCCACCGGCGGCTGGCCATAATTGAAAATATCGCGGTGCGAGCCGGAATAGTCCGTGTGCTTCAATTTGTCGAGCAAGTCTAGCCGCAGGTGCGGCTCCTGCACCGTCAGCGGCGTGAATTTACCGTCCGCGGCAGCCACCCCGGCCATGCCCGGCACCTGGTTGCGGTTGGCAAAATACGCCACCACAGCCAGCACCAGCAGCGCCGCCAGAGCGTAAGGTTGTATTCGCCGCCACATGTGTCAGGTCCTGAAATACGTCCGCAAATCCAGACTCAGCCGAATGCCGCCCTGGTTCCCGGAATCCAGATGAAGATTATCCAGCAGGTAGAAATTCTTGGAATGCTCCAAATCGTTGATGAATCGAATCAGTGACAGATAGTCGCCCTGTACCGCCGCCTTGATCCCCACTTCCACCACGCCGTGCACCTTTTGCTCTTTCTGCTGGAAGGTAAGCCCGGAGGTTTTCAGCCCGGACTTCTCGATCAACTGGCCTAGATCCGCGACAATCGCTGAATATCCCGTGGCCGCATCCAGAAAATCGGCGTGGAAGAAGCTGTCGCAATCCTTGCCAATCTGCGGGAGTGAGGCCTGGATTTTCTGCCCGCGCTCCACGTCGGCCTTCAACTGCTTCGCTTGCAGCGACAGGCGGTCACGCTGCGACCGCAGCGTCTCGGCCGCCTCGCGCGACGACTGCCACAGCGCGAAAATCAACGCCAGGTCCAGCGCCACCAGCACGCCGAGCGTGATGGAGATGACCGTCTTCCATCTTCGCCATGAAGGGTTCATATCGTCTCGTACCACACGGTCAGGTCCACAACCACACGGTCTGTCGCGCCGGTCTGGTCGCGCCGCTCCGAGCGCACTTGCACCGCTGAAAACACTTTCGATTTTTCCAGTGACTCCAGAAATTTGATTTTGGCTTCATCTGTTGAGGCGCCGACGCTCAGCGTGAGCTGCGCACGGCCATTCTCCAGCTTCGGCGAGATGGTCACCACGCGCACGCCCGGCGGCAGGGTCTGCTCCAGGTCGGTGAAGATCTTGTTCCAGGGAAAGCTGCGCTGGCCGATCAGGGAATTCAAAAATGCCGCGCGGTCCAACACTTGCTGCGCCTGCGGCGTCTGGAAGGTTGTCTCCAGTCTCTGCTGTTTCTGCTCGTTGGCTCGAATGTCGCGCTCCAGGCGCGCGATATCCACGCGCAGCTCGCGGTTGGCGTGCCAGGATTTGTAGGCCGCATGCGACAGCAACAGCAAAGCCAGCGCGGCCGCAACGCCGAGGGCCGCGGCGCCCGCCAGGAACGGCCGCTTGTTCTCCCGCGGCGCGGTGCAAAGATTGAGCTGAAGTTTCATGATCTTCGGCTGACCGCCCTCATGCTCCGCCGTTCAAATTCCATCCCACCAGCGCGTCCAGATTTAGTTGCAGCAGATCCTTTGCGCTCGATTCCAGCACCCGCGCGCCTTCGGATTCCGCCAGGGTTCCCACCGACACTTTCAGCTCACCGGTCAGCGCCCGCCGGAAAAGCTCCTCGCGCGCGCCCAGCCCGGAAAGCCGCGCCCGGTCAATCGTGCCGCCCCAGGTATCCTGATAATAGGCGATCGCCGGAAAAATTTCGTCCAGCATGGTCTGCGGGTCCAGCAGTCCAGCTTCCAGCGGCATTTCCGTCGAGCGGTACACGCACAGGTTCCCGCTCTGCACGATCACCGTTGTAAGCGCGCGGCCGGACATGCGCACCAGCAACGTGGCGCCGCGGTCTTCGAGCAGCGGCAGAGTTGCCAGCGTCGAGCTCATGACCACACCAACATGAGCTTCCAGCGATTCGGCAATTTCTTCGTACTCGCGCACGATCCGCCGCCGCGCCACGGCGGCCAGAATTTCCAGGTTTCCGTCGCGGCCCGTCTGCCGCATCCAGGAAACCACCGTCTCATCCACGTCGAAGGGCACGCTCTTCTTTAACCGCCAGCGCAGCAGCGGCAGCGCCTCGTCCGCACCGCGCGGAAACGATTCGAAGGGGAGAATAAAAACGCGGACTACCGGGTCGGGAATCAGCAGCGCCACGTCATGCCCGCGCGCCGGGACGCGGCCCAGCACCCGCCGCAGCGCGCTCCGAACTGCGTCGGCCTTCACGATATTCGCATCCACCGGCGAAGCGGCGATGGCCCCCTCCGCCACCGGTTCCACGGCATAGGAATCCAGGTTCCCCCCGGCCTTTCCCCATCGCGCTGCTGCCGCATGAGTGGGGGCGATCTCAATCACTACCAGAGGGTGGGGCATGGCGTTCAGCCAGCGGTCGAGCTTCTGCACCAGGCCGCTTTGATAGAACTGCCCCGAGAGGCTAGGAGCGCTACTCAAGGAAAGTCACCTTGTTGATTTCGCGCAGCGTGGTCACGCCCTGGCGGATTTTCGACAGGCCGGAATCCCTCAAAAAAGTCATGCCATCGGCCTTGGCGGCGCGCTTGATCTCTGACGTCGGCCGGCGCTCGATGATCATTTCACGGATGCGATCGGACAAATCGAGCAGCTCGGTGATGGCCGTCCGTCCGCGGTACCCGCTGCCGGAACATTCCAGGCAGCCCTGTCCTTCGTAGAACGGGATGCGGCTCCATTCCGTTGGGTCCAGGGCCGATTCCTGGAGCGTTTCCGGAGTGTGATGCACCTGCTTCTTGCAGTTCTCGCAGATCACGCGCACCAGCCGCTGGGCCATGATGCAGTTGAGCGCAGAGACAAAATTATACGGCTCCACTCCCATATTGATGAAGCGCCCGATGACATCGGTCACGTTGTTGGCGTGCACGGTGGTGAACACCAGGTGTCCGGTGAGCGCCGATTGTATGGCGATCTGTGCCGTCTCGTGGTCGCGGATTTCGCCCACCATGATTTTGTCCGGGTCGTGCCGCAAGATGGAACGCAGCCCGCGCGCGAAGGTCAGCCCTTTCTTCTCATTCACGGGGATCTGCGTGATGCCGCGCACCTGGTATTCGACCGGATCTTCGATGGTGATGATCTTGTCCTCATCATTCTTGATTTCGTTGATGGCCGCATACAACGTAGTGGTTTTGCCCGAGCCGGTCGGCCCGGTCACCAGCACCATGCCGTATGGCTCGTGAATATACCTGCGGAACCGCGTCAAGTCCCCCTCGTCGAATCCCACCACGTCCAGCGTCAGATTGCGGAACTTCTCGCTCAGCGTCTCTTTATCGAGCACGCGCAGCACGGCGTCTTCGCCATGCACCGAAGGCATGATGGACACGCGGAAATCAATGAACCGCCCCTTGTAACGCACTCGGAAACGCCCGTCCTGGGGCACGCGCCGCTCGGCTATGTCCAGCTCGCTCATCACCTTGATGCGCGACAGGATGGTGGCATGCCACTCCTTGGCCAGCGGCTGCATGGCGTACTGCAACACGCCGTCAATGCGGTACTTCACCACCACTTCGGCATTGCGCGTTTCGATGTGAATGTCGCTGGCCCGCCGCTCGAGCGCCGTGAAGATGACCGTGTCCACCAGCCGCACCACCGGACTCACGCCGGTATCGCGCGTGAGCTTGTCCATGGTGATGTTTTCTTCGCTGTCTTCCTCGTCGCCCACCACTTGCAGCGTGAAGCCCTCGGTGGCCTGGTCCAGCACGCGCTGCGACTGCTCGGTGCGCTTCAGCAGATCCTCAATCTGTGTGCTGGTCGCAACCTTGATTTGCAGGCTTTTGCTGAGCAGCAGCGCCAACTCGTCGCGAAGATGAAGCTGGCTGGGGTCGGCCATGGCCACTACCAGCACTCCATCGTGTGCTGCCAGTGGAACAAACTTGTAGCGGAACATCAGCTCGGCGGGAATGCTTCGGAACAAGTCGGGATCGATGCGCTGCTCGCGCAAGTCCACAAACGGGCAGCGGTATCTCTCGGCAAGCTTGCGCGCCTGGTCGCGCTGCGCTTCCTCGTTCAGCGCGCCTTCCGGATTCGGGTTGTTGGATGCGGTCACCATGGGGTCCTAGCCTGCCGCTCCAAGCTGGAGGGAGAACATGGGCAGATACAGCGCGATCAAAATCAAGCCTACCACAACGGCCATGACCACCAAAATCGCCGGCGAAATCCAGATTAACGCCCGTTGCAACCGCGTATTCACTTCATCTTCGTAAAATTCCGCCACGCTTGTGAGCATCGCCGCCAGCGCGCCGGATGCTTCTCCCACTTCGATCATTTCCAGCGCCAGCTCCGGCACCAGCCGCGTTTCGGCCAAAGCCACATGCAGCGATTCACCTTCCCGCACGCGGTCCGCCGACTTCAAGACAGATGTTGAAATCAGCTTGCTCCCGATTGCCTGGGAGGATGTCTCCAGCGCCGCGACCAGCGGCGTGCCGCCGGCCAGCAGTGTCGAGAGCGTGCGGACAAACTGCGCGATCTGCGCCTTCAGCCAAATATCCCCGAAACTCCAAATGCGTGGCTTAAAGCTGTCTATCACCAGCGCGCCTTTCAACGTGCGCGTCCACATGTAAATCAACACCACGCTTAACGCCAGCCCCGCCACGAACACGATGAAGTAGTTCCGCAAGGGCAGCGCCAGTCCCAGCACAATCTGCGTAATCCTGGGCAGCGGAATCCCCAGGTCCTGGTACAGTTCGGCGAATTTCGGCATCGCATAGGTGACCAGATAGGTCATCACAATGGTCACCGCAGCCACCAGGATGCACGGATAAATCAGCGCGGTCACCAGAGCTCTGCGGAACCCAGTCGACACCCGCAAGTACGCAATGTACTGGTCCAGAACGCCGGTCAGGTTGCCGCTGCGCTCACCAGCCGTCACCGCCGTCACGTACACAGGCGGGAAGGACCCCTGCGCCACCAGCGCTTCCGACAGCAGCGCGCCGTCCCGCACTCGCTGGCGCACCTCAGCCAGAATCGGCCTCAGCCGCGGCGCCGCGGCGCGTTCCGCCAGCAGGTCCAGGGCCCGCAAAATCGGCAGCCCGGCTTTGATGAGGGTGTTGAACTGTTGATTGAAAATCAGGAAATCATTCGGGCGGATGGAGCGGTCTTTTTGCGATTTGCCGAACTGCGAAATCAACCCCAGGTGGCTGCGGACGCCGAATACGAAATAGCCTTTGTCGGCGAGCTTCTGCCTCGCCTCTGCCTCCGTCTGTGCCGTCTCCAGTTGCTGGAAGATTCGGCCAGAGGCGTCTCCGACTTTGCAGACAAATTCGGCCATCTCTTGTGTGGGCGCCCCGCGGGGGTGGGCGATTCCCTACCAGTGTAGCATACCGATTCCCGCCCCAGACGCGCGCTTCGCCCACTCGCCCTCAATGAGTGAGAAGTTCCTTGCCGCCCAAGGGTTGCCGGGCGCTCTGTGTAATATGCTTGTAATCTGGCCAGTAAGGGAAAGCCCCTCCCGCCGCGAAGGTCGATTTTCCCTTTCATTTTCTCATTGCGCTTTGCTGGACTCAGCGTTCCCTGCGTCTCGGTCGCAGATCCCGAGCCCAGCCAAGGGGCGGTGAACGCCTTTCTTTTGCCTCAGCTACTAGTGAATCGCCCCAGCCAGCGTGGCCTCATCCACAATCGCTACCCCGGATGGCGGTGCAAAGTGAAAAATTGCCTCCGGCAGCACCACGTTCTCTTCCCAATTTCTGAACCGGAATTCGGTCTCGGCGTTGCCCGCTTCGTGAATCAGCACGCGAACCAGCCGCGCGTCCGCATCGGTCTCAAAATCCACCTCGCGCAGCAGGTCTTCACTGTCTGCCGCACTCACTCGTGGGCTGCAGCGCAGCGTCACATTCCCCGTCGTTGGGTTCGCCGCGGAACTAGCTCCCGTGGCCCCCTTTGTCTCGACCGCCTCAATTTTCCGGCACAGGTGCGACAGATCCGCCTTGCCGGTCAGCAGCGCCAGCGGGGTCCTCCAATCCGAACTCTCCTTCAATTTCGACCGGCTGGCGGTGCGATCCGCGGGAACGTAAAACCACACATTTGTGCCGTCCACCAGGAACAGCTTCTTCTCCGGCGATTCGTATTCCCAGCGCATGCGCCCCGGCCGCGAGAAATACACCGTCCCGGATTCGGCCAGGATGCCGCCTTTGCCATCGCGGTACTGTTCGTAGAACGTGGCCTTTAGCGTCGCGGCGTGGCGATATCGCGCCTCCAGCGCGCGCCGCACGGCACTGGCGTTCGACGCATCCCCGGCCCCTGCCGGCAAAGCTGCGAACCACAGAAGAAGTGCAATCACCCTGAAAGTGTACATCCATCGGGGCGAAAAAATTGCCTGCCGATTCGCTGTGCGCGTCGGCGCAGATTTAGCTTGAGAGATGTAGGGGAGAAAAGCGCCTGACCAGGTGGAGAGCGATTACTGAATGGTTGGCAGCGCCGTGCAGGTGGCAGTATCCGGTGCCACTGCTCCCGACGTGTCGAAGTGAATGATTCCAGGCTCGCTACTGCAGTAGCTGATGTTGCCGGTCACGTGATTGGTAACCGGCGTCGCGGTGGCCAAGTATCCCAGGAAACCGGGATTGGTGCAGCCAGGAGGCGATACGGCCACGTTGCCGGATGTTCCGGCGTAAGCAAACTGGTAGCCGCTCTTCTGGTACGGAGGAAGTGTCACCGTCTCATCTACCAGGATAGCCCTGTCACAGTTGGCCGCCGCACCGGCGCCACCCAGCGCGTCCAGAGACGGAGGGTATCCGTTTGCATAGGTAACCCAATAAGAGACCGAGGCGGTTGTTACGGTGCGAAGGTTGGCCACCGCGGAAGCCTGGTTGGCCGCCATTCGGGATCTCAACAGGTTCGGTATGGCAATCGCCGCGATAATCAGGATGATGGCTACGACAATCAGAAGCTCAATAAGGGAGAAGCCGGAATCCCTGCGTGCGCTTTTCGAGTTGGAGTAGTTTCGCATTGGTATCCCGGTTCCCGTCCAAGTCTTTGTTCACCTTTTATGCGGTCAGGGCGAGAGGACCAGCCTCCCGCCCTTTCCCGCGATTCGCTAACTTACTGCAACGGAGCGAGTGCAACCGGGCAAAGCGCATTCACCAGCGCTGCCGTCGCGCCGGTGGCGTCGAAACGAATCACACCGGAGGCGTCGGAGCAGAAGCTGCGCTGACCCGTGGTGCCCAGCGTGATGGGAGTTCCCACCACACCGTAACCGTCGGTGCTGCCTGCGTTGCTGCAGCCCGCCGGCTTGGCGCCCAGACCGTTACCTGCCAGAACCTTGAACGTGTAACCGCTCTTGGAACCGGCAGTCAGAACGCTGTCAATCAATTCGGCGTTGTCGCAGCTAACCGCAGCCGCACCGGTCGTCCCGATCTGCGTGAGCAGCCCCGGGAAACCGTTGCCGTAGGTCGAGTTGTAGGAAATCGCAGCCGTGTTCATGGTGCGGATGGAACCGACTGCGGAGGCTTCGTTCGCCGCCATACGCGAACGGAGCAGGTTGGGAATCGCGATAGCCGCGATGATCAAGATGATCGCCACGACGATCAGCAACTCAATTAACGAGAAGCCTTTCTGGTTCTTTTTCATTCTTTTCTCCTAGGAGTCGTTCTTTTTAGAATCTCTGGCCTAATTCGTACGCCCTGGCGGGGTACGGCGCTGTTATGTGCACGGCCCATACCAAGGCGGCCACTCTAGTTAACTTTTGGAACACATCCAGCTATCCGTCATGTATTCAGATAGATGCGGCGCATGGAGCGAGTCGTTGCTCGCTGTTTCCGCATCCAATTTCTCCTCGACCCCCCTCAGAATGACAGAATTTGTCAGCCGAAAGTGACATCTCGTGCAGCCTCAAGTCCTTATGCGCCTGCTAGTTCGCTGAAACCGAAACGCGCCCAGCAGGGACGCTCATGCTCTTTTGCGGTTGCTGTTCCTGCGCCTCGGCTGACGCCGCCGACTGGTCCAGCTTCATCTGGCGAATCATGGTCAACGCCACCATTCCCGCAGCCAACGCCCAAGGCACCAGCGGTGAAGTCCAGAAAACCTTCGCCCCATATCGCAGCATGCCCAGCAATCCCAGTGTAGCAAACAAACCGAAGGCAAATGCTCCCAGTCGCTGGCTGTCTTTCCAGGACAGATTGTAGCTGCACAGCCCCTGAATCATCAGCGCGAAAGGAAACGCCACAATCAGGTCCACGAACCAGTGCTCTCCCGTCCCCAGCGTCGCGAAGGTCGTCACTACCAGAAACGCCAGCGCAAGGCCCCGCTCCGTCGCCGACAGCCCCCGCGAATACCACCACGCCAGCAGCGCCCAGCCCATGTGCAGCGACGGAATCGCATTGCGCGGCCCCGCCACCGCTATGGGTTCCAGCAACAACCGCGAGGCCTGCTCTATGGGAAACGGATGAAACGGAAAACCGTTCTGAAATAATGCATGTGGCCCACATGCCGGGAACAAGTTGTAAAACAGAATCCCGATCGGCCCAGTCACCAGAAACGCCAGCATGGCAGGCAGGGCCTTCTCTTTGAGCCGCACCAGGCGGCCCGCATAGACGACGGTAATCGGAATGGCCAGTCCCACGTACACGATCAAGCTGGGAATGTGCACCCACGAATTCTGTGCGTACCAGCGCCCGGCGATTGATGCCAATTCCACTCCCAGGCTGTAATCAAATGACAGGAGATACAGATCGAGCGTCTTGGGATGCGCCGCCGACGTCCACTCCAGCATCGTCGAAGCAAAATAATCCGAGGCCACAAACAGCAGCGCTGGAACCGAGGCGTACAGCAGCATCTTTCGCGCGTCGCGATCCTCGCTCCAAATCGCGCGCGCCCCCATCACCATGAAGCTGCTCAATCCGGCAAACGAAAGCCAGGCCACCAGTTTCTGCGCATAGTGCAGAACACCAAAATCGATGCCGGCGAGAACACCCGTCAATCCCACGATGGCCAGCGCGTCCCGCCAGTCAGGCCGCACCCGCAAATGCAGAATCACCACGCCCGCGAGCGCGAAAGCAAAAAATCCGTCCACCAGTGCTTCGCTATAAAACTGTTTACTGAGCCCGAGCGCGCCAAAGCACGCGGCCACCACCAGGGTCAGCAGAATTTTGACGGTTCGATTCGCGGGATGCGTCATAGTCAATGAAATTGCCTACACCCCATACTTTTTCGCGCAGTGGCGGAACGAACGGTAGGACATTTTCAACAGCGCCGCCGCCTGGGTGCGCACTCCGCCGGAGCGCTCGAGCGCCGCGAGCAAATAGGAGCGCTCCGTCGAAGCGATGTGCTCTTCCAGGTTCAACCCGTCATCGGGAATCAGCGACACCTTGATTTCATGGTCGCCATTCGACTTGAAACCCTGATAGAAATTCACCACCCGCTCCGGCAGCCCTTCCAGTGAAATGCGTTTCCCGGTTTCCAGCGCCACCGCCCGCTCGATGGTGTTCTCCAGTTCCCGCACGTTCCCCGGCCAGTCGTACACTTCCAGGCGCCGCATGGCCTCCGGCTCGATGCCCTCGACGTGCTTGCCCATGGATTTGGAAAATCTTTCTAGAAACGACCGCGCCAACAGGGGAATATCCTCCCGCCGGTCGCGCAGCGGCGGCAGGTGGATGGGAATCACGCTCAGCCGGTAGAACAAGTCCTCGCGGAATCGCCCTTCGGCAATTTCCTTTTCCAGGTCTTTGTTCGTCGCCCCGATCACGCGCACGTCCACGGCCACTTCTTCGTTGCTCCCCAGCGGCCGCACTTTTCCTTCCTGCAGCACGCGGTACAGCTTCACCTGCATGGTCAGGCTCATGTTCCCGATTTCATCCATGAACAGCGTGCCGCCGTCCGCCGCCTGGAATAATCCCCGGCGATTCTCATTCGCGCCGGTGAATGCGCCCTTCATGTAGCCGAATAGTTCCGATTCCAGCAGCGTTTCCGGGAACGCGCCGCAATTGATGGTGATGAACGCCGTCTTCGAGCGCGCGCTGTTTTCGTGGATGGCTCGCGCCACCAGTTCTTTTCCCGTGCCGCTCTCTCCGGTGATCAGCACGCGGCTGGTCTGTGGAGCGATGGTCTCCACCAGCTCGAACAGCGACCTCATTTTCGGGCTGGCACCGATGATGCGATCGAATCCCGTCAGCCGGCGGAGCTGGCGGCGCAACTCCCCCGCTTCCTTCTTCAACTTCTGATTCTCGGCAAATTGCTTTACCGCCGGGCGCAATTCGTCCAGCAGACGGTCGCCCTTGATCACATACCGGTCTGCGCCAAAATTGACCGCGTCAATGGCCGTATCAATCGTCGGCACACCCGTGATCAATATGAAATTCGTGGCCGGGGACATTTCTTTCGAAAATCGCAGCAGCTCCACTCCATCCATGTCCGGCATGCAGATATCGGAGACCACGATGTCGAACATCTGCGACGACAGCCTCTGCTTGGCCGCTTCCCCGCTGGTAGCTATCTCCACCTTGTGGCCCTCTTTGCGGAAGCTGATTTCCAGCAGCTCGCAGATGGACCGCTCGTCGTCCACAATCAGCAGATGGGCCATTCCGTTACGCCTTCCCTATCGGACGCATCATTTCTTGTTCCACTCGCTGCGGGTTGCGTATCACCGCAGGCTTGGTACGCACCGCGCGCGGCAGTTCCACCACAAACTCCGCGCCTTTGCCCTTCTCCGCTTCCACGCGAATCTTCCCGCGGTGGGCCTGCAAAATCTGGTACACGATTGCCAGTCCCAATCCCGTACCGCCGGTGAATCCCGACTGGAACGGCTCAAACAGGCGGTTGGCCTGCGCCGCGTCGAATCCCACTCCGGTATCGCTAATCGAAATCCGTACCGTGGTCGCATCCGACTCCAGCCCCACGGTCAACGTACCTCCGCTGGGCATGGCTCGCAGCGCGTTGTTGCACAAATTCCACACCACCTGTTTCAAAGCGTCGCGGTCCGCCCGCGCCCGCGCATTGCGCCCCGCCAGGTTCCGGACGATTCGGAATTTCTCCCGCGCTGCGGCGTCCCGTTCCAGCAACATCAGCGTTTCCTCAATCACCGAAGCCACGTCCACTTCCCCGAACGCGTAGGCCTTCTCCCGCGAATAGTCCAGAAAATCGGTGATGATCTGGTTCAGCCGCTGCGACTCGCGGCTGACGATGTGCACCAGTTTCTTGTCGTCATCTTCCAGCGGCGCCAGCCGCGCCAGTTCCTTCAGCGCCCCGGTCATGGCCGTCAGTGGTTGGCGGATTTCATGCGCGATCGCCGCCGCCAATCGTCCCAGCGCGGCCATGCGCTCCTTGGTCGCCACTTCCCTCTCCAGGCGCCGCAGTTCCGTCAAATCCTGGAAATTGAAAACGTAGCCGGTGACCTGATTTTCTCGCGCCCGCAATGGCGACACCGACAATCCCACAAACCGCGTCGCGCCATCCGGCGTGCGGAACTCCACCTCTTTCCGCGACACCACCGGCAATCCTTGCTCGTCCAGTTCAATCGGCCAGAATGGCGGCAATACATCCTGCACAAATTCTCCACGCTGCAATCCGAATCCCTGGCCGGTAATCTCCACTCCCGCGCGATTGAGCAGCAGGATTCTCCCGTCCAGGTCGGTGGTCAGCAGCCCACCGCGCATGGATTCAATAATGTCCTGGTTGAATGCCTGCAGGTCCTTGAGCTCGACCTTCTTCTCTTCCAGCTCGACGCCCTTCTTCCGCAGCGTCTGCGCCAGCAAGCTTCCCAGGTAGGCCACGCCGAAAAACGCAAACAAGTTGCTGGCCATCCAGAACCCGAGCGCCCGTCCGCTCGGCTCCGTCGCCGCCGTGCGCGGCAGCACTCCATAGGAAACCAACGCAATCACTCCACCCAGCAGCGCAAAGCTCGAGCCGGCCACGGCGAATGCTCCGCGCCGCGCAAAGAGTGCGCTCGCCATCAAAATCGTCAGCAGGTACAGCGAAATAAAATAGCTGTCCTGCGTCCCGGTGGCGTACACCACCCCGGTGATGACCAGCAAATCCCCGGCCGTCTGCAGCGGCGCATGCCAACCCGACTTCGGCAGCCATTTCCGCAGTCCCACATAGATCACCGCCAGCCCGTACCAGCACACGATGATGGGAATCACGGATCGAACCGGCAGGGGAATCGGTGTGAATTCTCGGACGGCAACCACGATCGCTACGAGGAAGGTGATGACCAGAAACCGCACTCGCCCGAACCAGGGCAGCCATTCCATCGTTTGCGATGCTGATTTCATCTCGGGTCCGTTGCTAGCCCCGCGCCCGCCGGCGCCCATGGTCCCTGGGCCCCGCCCGGCTCAAACCGCAGCCGGCGCGCATCCCGCACTCGCAGGACGCGCGCGCACAGGCCGCAGCGTGCCGGGTTTAGTGTCCGGAGAGTTTGTTGATCAGCGAGAACAGCGGCAGGTACATGGAAATGACGATGCCGCCGACCACCACGCCGAGGAACACGATCATCATCGGCTCCAGAGCGGTCAACAGGTCCTTCACCGCCGCGTCCACTTCGTCTTCATAGAAGTCGGCAATCTTCTGCAGCATGGCGTCCATCGCGCCGGTTTGTTCGCCGACGCCGATCATCTGCGTCACCATGCCCGGAAATACGTCCGTCTCCTTCAATGGATCCACCAGCGACCGGCCGGCTTCCACCGCTTTGCGTGTCTGTGTAATGGCCCGCTCCACCACCGCGTTGCCCGACGTTCGCGCGGTGATGTCCAGCCCTTCCAGGATGGGAACACCGCTCGAAATCAGCGTGCCCAGCGTGCGTGTGAACCGCGCCACGGCGATTTTCCGCAGCAGGATGCCGACCATGGGAACCTTCAGCAGCACGTGGTCCAGCACAATGCGCCCCTGCGGCGTACCATACCAAATCTTCAACGCCACGCACGACAGGATGAAGAACACCACGAGGATCGCCCCGTAAATGCTGCCCACGAAATTGCTCAACGCGATGACGATGCGCGTCGGCAGCGGCAGCTCCACTTCCAGGCCGTTGAACAGCGACACGAAAATGGGCACCACCTTCCACAACAACAGGGTGATGACCAGCGCCGCGATGCTCAACACCGATACCGGGTAGATCATCGCCGACTTCACCGCGCGCTTCAGTTTCACGTTCTTTTCGATGTACGTCGAAAGGCGCTGGAGAATGGTGTCCAAAATACCGCCCGTCTCGCCCGCCTCCACCATGTTGTAGTACAGCGGGTCGAAGATCTTGTCGTACTGCTTCATGGAGGTTGACAGCGTCGCGCCGCCTTCCACCGATCCGCGCACCCCGTTCAACACCTTCTGGAACGACTTGTTCTCCTGCTGCCCGGCCAGAATTTCCAGGCATTGCACCAGCGGCAAGCCGGCGTCGATCATCACCGAGAACTGGCGCGTGAAAATAGCCAGCTCCTTCGAGTCCACGCCGGTTCCGAACGTGGGGACGCTGAACTCCTTCCCTTTTTCGGAGAGCTTGCTCACGTTGATGTTCTCGCGGCGCAGCATAGCCGCTACTTCCGACTTGCTGGCTGCCGCGCGCTCACCGGCCACGGTGGTTCCCGCCCGGTTGACTCCGCGATACGTATATACCGGCATTTTCTGTTACCTCCCTATTCTGCTCTTACCGCCGGACGGGGATCCTGCCGCCGGCTGGCGGCGAGACCACCCCACGGTTAATTAAATCCTGCAATTCGTCTGGATTCGAGGACCGCGATAGCGCCGTTTCCAAAGTGATTACCTTCTGGAAATACATGTTCGCCAGGCTCTGGTTGAACGTCTGCATTCCGCTCGCTCCCGTGCCCGTCTGCATCGCGGAATAAATCTGGTGGATCTTGTCTTCACGGATCAGGTTGCGGATGGCCGCGTTGGGGATCAGGATTTCCATCACCATGATGCGCCCGCGGCCGTCCGACTTGGGCAACAGCGCCTGACACAGAATTCCTTCCAGCACCATGGACAGTTGCGCGCGCACTTGCGGCTGCTGGTGCGCCGGAAACACGTCCACGATACGGTTGATGGTGGAGACCGCCGAATTGGTGTGCAACGTCGCAAACGTCAAGTGGCCGGTCTCGGCAATGCGCAGCGCCGACTCAATCGTCTCCAGGTCGCGCATTTCACCGATCAGCACCACGTCGGGGTCCTCGCGCAGCGCCGCGCGCAACGAATTCGCAAACGAATGCGTGTCCGAGTGCACTTCGCGCTGGTTCACCAGGCACTTCTTGTGGTTGTGCAGGAATTCGATGGGGTCTTCAATCGTGATCATGTGCTCTTCGCGCTCGTTGTTGATCTTGTCCAGCATCGCCGCGAGAGTAGTTGATTTGCCCGAACCGGTCGGCCCGGTCACCAGCACCAGCCCGCGCGGCTTGTCGCACAGGTTGCGCACGATGGGCGGCAGCCCCAATCCTTCAAATGACTTGATCTCCCATGGAATGGTTCGGAACACCGCCGCCACGGCGCCGCGCTGATGAAAAATGTTGCCGCGGAACCGCGCCAGGCTCTTCAACCCGAACGAGAAGTCCAGCTCCAGGTTTTCCTCCAGCCGGTGCTTCTGCACGTCGGTCAGCACGCTGTACGCCAGCGCCTTGGTGTCCGCCGCAGTCAATGGCGGCATGTCCAACGGGCGCAGCTTGCCGTGCACGCGCACGCGCGGCGCGCTGTTTGTCGACAGGTGCAAGTCGCTCCCGGCCATTTCGATCATTTTCTTCAACAGTTCGCTTAATGTGATTCCAGCCATAATCTCCTCCGACTAAAGAACCGTCTCGCGCAAAACTTCTTCCATGGTCGTCTGCCCGGCGGCAATCTTCGTCAACCCGCTCCGCCGCAATGTCATCATTCCGTTCTCCAGCGCCTTTTTCTTCAGCTCCAACGCCGACGCTCCCACCAATATCAATTCCCGCAGGTCGTCCGTAATTTCCATTACTTCGTACAACCCCACGCGCCCCTTGTAGCCCGTGTTATTGCAAGTGGCGCACCCGCGTCCATGTTGCACCTGCACCTTCTCCGCATCCTCCTGCGAGTAGCCCGCTTCCACCAGCGCTTGCGGAAGCAATTGCAGCGGCTCCTTGCACCCCGAACAGATTCGCCGCACCAGACGCTGAGCGCAGATCAGGTTCACTGACGTGGCCACCAGGAAGGGCTCGATACCCATATTCATTAATCGGCTGATGGTCGAAGGCGCATCATTGGTATGGAGCGTGGAAAGCACTAAGTGGCCCGTCAACGCCGCCTTCACCGCGATTTCCGCGGTCTCAAAGTCTCGGATTTCGCCCACCAGAATAATGTTGGGGTCTTGCCGCAGGAAAGCGCGCAGAGCCGAAGCAAAGTTCAACCCGATCTGCTCTTTCATCTGCACCTGGTTGATTCCCGCCAACTGGAATTCCACCGGGTCTTCCGCGGTCATGATGTTGGTATCAATGGTGTTCAACCGTGCTACCGACGAGTACAGTGTGTTGGTCTTGCCCGACCCCGTCGGTCCGGTCACCAGCACCATCCCGTACGGCTTCAGGATTTGCCGCTCGAATTTCTTCAGCGACTCGGCCTCGAATCCCAGCTTGGTCATGTCCAGCCGCAGGTTTTCCTTGTCCAGCAACCGCAGCACGATTTTTTCGCCGAACAGCGTCGGCACCGTCGAAACGCGGAAATCCAGTTCCTTCTTCTTCCCGTCCTTTAAATACTTGATCATGATGCGGCCGTCTTGCGGCAGCCGCTTTTCGCTGATGTCCAGTTTGGACATGATCTTCATGCGGCTGGAGATGGCGTCCTTCAATTTCATCGGCGGCGCCATCACCGTCTGCAGCACACCGTCAATTCGGAACCGCACGCGCAATTCCTTTTCGTATGGCTCCACGTGAATGTCGCTCGCTCCGCGCTTCACCGCATCCGTCAGAATCAGGTTCACCAGTTTGATGATGGGCGCTTCTTCGGCCGCCTTTTCCAGGCTGGCCAGGTCCATCTCCGCTTCTTCGCCGGCCAGCTCGAGCGCGTCCGCGTCGCCGGTCAGGTCCTTCATCACCTTGTCGAGCTCTTCGACGCTCTCGACTTCGCCGTAGAACTTGTGAATCGCCTCGCTGATGGCCGATTCCGACGCCACCACCGGCTCCACGTTGAAGCCGGTCATGAACTTGATGTCGTCCATGGCGAAGACGTTCGTCGGGTCCGTCATCGCGATCGTCAACGTCGAACCAACGCGCGACAGCGGCACTATCTGGTAGCGCACCGCGGTTTCCTGCGGCACCAGTTTGATCACCGACGGATCCACTTCGTAAAACTTCAAATTGATGGAGGGCACCCCGTATTGCCGCGAAAGCACGGCAGTAATGTCCTCGTCGCTCACTAGTCCGAGCTTCACCAGACAGGTTCCCAGGCGCCCGCCGTTCTTTTTCTGGTATTCCAGCGCCTGTTTCAACTGATCCGCGGAGATCAGGCTGTCCTTGACGAGTATTTCGCCGAGTCGAGAAGACATGGTTATTCGTCAGCGGTACTAGAACCGCTGGGATTTTCAGCGTAGCACGCTCCCCTTCCCCCCATGCCAACGCCCTGCGCCTTTCGTAGTGAATCAGCTAACATCCGATACGCGCCCGCAAAACCTGTACGCCCGTACAGGCAAAATTTTGCCGCTGTACGACGGTACAGGTGACCTAATTTGTCACCGCGCGCCCGCGCAGACCCTCACTTACTTCATCGGAATTTCGGAAATTCACATCAGGCTTTCGGTGAAATCGCCAAGGTGATCATCCACCTCGGTGGGTCGCTGCTCTGGTGGTTGAATTATTGTGTCAAGAACAAGAAAAGCGTAGGATGCGCGAAACGAGGGGTCCAATTCGGAAATTCTGGTTGGGTATGAAAAGCAGGCAGACTCCTGAGGAGGATGAAGAAAATGATTAAATACGCGGCTCTCTCCGCAGCAGCTCTGATTTTCGCGATGGTCGTCGCCCGGAACCCGGTCCCCGCGACGGGAACGTGGCAGGTGGACGCCAGCCATTCCGATGCGCAGCTTACCACCGACGCAACCACCGACTTCGGAAAGTCGAAGATCACCTTCGCCGTGGGGCTCGCCAGAGTCAACGGGACCGTGAAACTGGAGGAAAGCAACTCCGCGAACTCCGCGTTTGATTTCAGAATGTACCCGGCGTCCTCGATGGCTCCTCCCATCGATGAGGAAGGAAAAGTCAGACTCGAGTGGTTCTCACGTCTTGCCAATAACACCCTGATTTGCTTCCACTCCAAGGGTGCCCAGAAGACCGCGGACGGCCGGCTGCAAACCACCGGCAACCTCATACTGACTCGCGTGGACCGCAACGTCGAGCTGACGCCCAACGAAGCTTACGCCGGACCCGTATATGGGCCGCCCATCATTCACCGGTTGATTCGCGAGGCTACATTTGTGTTCGACTCCCCCACGGCCGCAGGTGCAGCGTTCCAGACCTCGGGCAGCGCGAAAGTGAGTCGCGAAGATTTCCCTCAATTGTTGACGGCCGTGATCGGTACGTACTGGCCGCCCGTGGTTCAGGACAGAGACTGTAAAGTGCCTGCCGCGAGCGAAGCCTATAGCGGCGCGCAGTGCACCGGAACATTTCTAATGACTCCGGGACTTCCCGAAGCGCCTCGCGCAGCCAACGCAGAGGACTCCCCCGGCCCGGCCAATTTCAACTCTGTTGTCGGGAGTCATCTCACCATCCAAGTGCACATGCGCTTGAAGCCCAGTGGTTCCGGTGCCGCCGCGGACTGATTTTCAGTTCTGAATCCATGACGTCGCGGCTACGCGGCGCCCGGAGCCAATCCTTCGGCACCCATGGAACGGGGATCGGATTCGATCCCCGTTTATCAGCTGGTGACACGTTTTTCTACCAATCTCTTGTTGAGAGACATCGCCGATACCATCGTCTAATTGTTTCGGCTCCGCGCTTTTGGTGTTATCGCCTCATCGCATCCGACGTTGCCGGGCCACCCAGAGCGGTTTGGGGGATGTCAACAGAGCCAGATGGATTCAGGGAAATGCAGGTCGCTCACCTTGTCGCATCTCACGTTCCCATTATTGACGCATAGATACCCGGGATGATATGACTCGGGCAGCCCGTGCGGTAGTTGATTTGTAGTTGCCTTGAAGGTTACCGCAAAGGTATGTAGCTCTCGTGCGGCGTTCTTGCCGCGCTCACAGCCGCCGAGGAGGAGGAGTTACGAATGGTCCTGTCCGAACGCTTACGTGCCCTGCGGGAAGAAAAGAACCTCAGTCAGGGCGACATCGAGAAAAGAACCGGACTCCTCCGGTTTTATCTTTCGCGCGTCGAAAACGGTCACACCACTCCGTCCATCCAGACATTGGAGAAGCTGGCGCGCGCCCTGGAAATCCCGCTCTACATGATCTTCTACGAAGGTAACCAGCCGCCCGCGGTCCCCCGCACTCTCAAGCACAAGGCCGGGTCTGCTGGCGCGTGGGGCAGTTCCGGCAGGGAGGCCCGCACTCTGGATCATTTCCGCAGGCTGCTGAAGCGCATGAAACCGGGTGACCGCGAAGTGTTGCTGTCGGCGGCCCAGGAAATGGCCGCTCGCGCAACCCGTCGAGCCAAATCTAAACCAGCTCGCAGAAAGTCTGCCTAGACTTGTCAGGCTGCGGAAAAAGACAGATTTTTAGGGGGTCGGAGCTTTAGCTCCGACATAACCGCCTTGCTTGCATTGGGCTTCAGAGTCTGTGTGATGAGTCGAGAATCTTTGTAGGTCGCGGTTTTAACCGCGACATAAATGCAGCAAAATCAACCCGGCTTCAGCCGCTGAAGTTCCTCTTTCGCAGTTCTCACACAGACTCTTCAGCGCCTGAGGAAAGGTTTTTGCATTTTTCCGCAACCTGCTGTGTCTCCCGCAGGCGGTCGGCGCGCCCTTTCAATTCCGGGATCCCCGCGACTGACACACCCGCTGGGTGTGCCAGGCCCTCAAAAACCCGGTTGGCGATGCGTTGCCAGTGAGGACGAACCTAGTTCGCGTGTCCGCACCCATTGAGCATTGGAGTCCCAGCAGACTGCCAAGTTACTGGGCCTGTTCCTGGCGGGCCCACGTGATTCCGTCAGACCTTATACCAGCCGGGTACAACAACTGCCTGAGTTATGCCCGGTGTGCTTTCGTACCGCTCGGCGCTTTGGCTGCCAAAATCTCAATCTTGTGCACTTTCGGAGCTTTCACGAACAACTCTTCCGCCTTGGCGAACAGCGCCTTTGCAATCTCACCCTTCAAATGCGCTTCTCGCCCAGCTTCATCCGCAAACGTGTCGAAAATTCCAAAATTCGCTCCCCCAAGCTTCACTGCGTACCACGTGAGCGTTCCCTCCTCCCTCTCCGCCAGCGCCTGCGCCGATTTCAAGAACTGGACTACCGTCTCCTCCTTACCCGGCTTCGCTTCTACCTCTGCCCAAATCGCAAGTTTTGACATGTTCGCTACCTCCGAACCTTTGGATGCCCGCCCCGACGAATGGGTTCACCTTTGCGGCTACCAGTCTGGGTCATTTCTCTCGACTCCAGCAAGCGGGTGGGCCAGCACTTGAATTTGATTTTCGTAGAAGTTGAATTTTGGGGTGCCCTCGATAAGAGCGAAGGGCACCCTGAACTTCAAACCAACTTCAAGCGAGCTGCAGGAAACCACTTCGCTGCGATCAGCGCTTGCGCGGTGAATTTAATAGCGGAAGTGAGGGATCAGAAACGCCGGGTCACCGCCGTGAGTGGCATGAGCATGCGCAACAATCGGCTCAACCGAGAAGCAGAATATCGGTTCTGATCGCCATTCTGAGGATCGAATTGCACCACAGTAGCACCAACACACAGTCGAGTGAACCGACGTTAATTCTTGTAGGGAGTTACATTGCCCGGCGGTCGTTCGCCCCCTCTACCGAAGTAGATTCTGTCTGGAGCATCTTTTTCCCAGTCACGTTTTAGAACTCGTCTGACTCTTTGAATTTGGGAAGGTGGGATATAGACAGAATCTGAGCCAACCCTCAAGAACAGTTGCACATTCCCATTCTTGACATCGCTGTTGACGTCCTGCGCAAATGTTGGGCCCATAGCTCCAACTAAGAAATTTCTTGGCTCAGGAAAATCATCGACCAATACGGGCTGCTTACTCCCATCGTCGAACCCGATAAAATATGAAGGAGGCGATGGACGCATAGGAACGGTCTCGCCGGCTGTTGCGTCCACGACGGTCAGCCGCACAAACCTTTCTGCGTGAGGTTCAACCATTATTGGCCCATTGTCTGCCTGCCAGGCTTTCCACGAAATGCGCCTGTAAGGTCCTCTCTTCGTGAAGTCTGCTTCCCACAAATCAATCGCGGAACCATTCGGGTGGTCATCTGGAAAGTCGGAGATGTAATCGTTAAACGGAATATGAACCTTACCTTTGATTTCTAGGTCGCCAATAAAGGCCCGTCGGCTGCCGCTCCGAACCTGAACGACAAATGATAATCCGTGGTCGACCAAGGAAATTTTCCCATCCCCCGCGATGTTCGAATCTTGTTTTAGGTACACGTCCACGGGGACGATGCCAACGACCTCGACCGTAGGACTGCTCCATCGGTCATATAGACCCAAGAAAAATGCAATGACGCCGAGGACGCCTCCTACCAGTCCCACGACCGGGCCGTACCTTTTTACGAAAGTGTCCATGATGCCTGGCGGACAGACTATCACGGTCTCAGCTAGCAGTCGGGCTTTCCCAGGCGAGTGGCCCGCTCATTGAGTCTCATTTTCTTGAAAGTTGAATTTTAGGGTGCCGGCGAGTTGCCCACCTGCCACCCCGAAAAGTCAGAACCGAGAGCCCGCGCCACCCGCCTTGCACTCACCGTTTCCGTTGACCCACGCCGCTGCATCCGCTACGATCGTTGCGTCTGTGGAAATTGTAGAGGCTTCGAAACGCTCTTCCCCACGTCAGCTTGACCTTGCCCGGCCGGGAGAACCAACATGCAACAGCTAATCGGAAATTTGATGGGCTTTCAAGACGACCGCCTGTCCCGCGCTGAGCGATACTGCGATGACTACTGCCATGGTTTCCACGAAAGCCTGTATCTAACCAGCGAAGTTAGTTCAGATGAGAGCGAAGGCCACAAGAGAGGCTTTGCCGCCGGACGCGCTCGGCCAACCAGTCGAGACGAAGAAGAGGGGCATCCACTCGCTGCGGAACTTCGAAACCTGAATGGCTACAGCACAGCTAAAGAACAGGTCAGATGGAAATTCTTAAACAACGAAGTCATCCGAAGAGGAAATAGAGGTTGGGAAGATTCTATGCTTGAACTTTTCCGGTATCTTCGCTTGTACGCGGGAGCGACAAACCAATCGGCGGAGGAAGTCTCTGCGCAACGTGTTGTAATGCGGGGAATAATTGAGAGGTTTGCTGCAACACTGACTGCAGCGAGCCGAGGCGCGTAGCACCACTGGCTGGACCATGTTTGACATCATCACCGCTCGCGATTTCCTCTCCAAATTAGAGGCTGAGTACGCTGACTTCAAAGCACAGCCGGCTTCAGCGCGCCACGCGCTCAATTGCACCATCACAGCGTACCACTTGCATGAATGGGTTTGGGGCGATTGGCTAAAGGGGGATTACGCGACTTGGCGCAGACTCAGCGTTCGCGACATCAAATCTTTTGAAGAATGGCTTGACCGTGAGTGCCCCGGGTTCGCCTTGGCGCGGAACCTCGCAAATGGCGCCAAACACTTTAATCGAACTGTGAGTTCTGAAACGCAGCGTGTCGCTAGCTTTGGTGAAGGCCCTTATGGCGTGGGTCCGTACGGCACGCCATACTTGCTCATCGATTACGGAACTGACAAGCCAGAGCGTTGGACAACCGGTGAGCAGCTAATGGATGAAATTGTGACGTTTTGGCGACAATTTTTTCAAACATATCGGCCCGAGAAGGTCCTAGACGGTAATTCTCCTACTTAGCTGGCGGTGGCCCACCCATTGAATTTGATTTTCCAAGAAGTTGAATTTTAGGGTGCCGCGCCACTTTGCGGCGTAGCCTTTAGCAAAGGGTGCGGATGTTGCCTCTAACTCACACGATTTTTTGGTTTCGGGTCTGCAATCCCGCAAAATGTAACCTGCGTACTATGGACTCTTGCGCTTCTCCGCGCCAATGTAGCTTGGGGGCATTCTCGGATGGGGATGTTGAGTTCAGTCGAGCGCGGTTCATCGCAACTTTTCCCAAAATGGAACCCCGGAAGGATGATCACCGGGGAGGCCACTTCCTCTCATCCAACCACTCGCCCCCACATTTCTAATCGATACACGCCGCGATTAGAATGCCCCGTAACCCACTTAAAACAAACGACGGTGGTACTTTCTAGTAGGTACAAATGCCGACCCGGCGAGGGGTCGGCATCCCGATGGAAAATCGTGACCGAGGGAACTCTCTTCTGCTTCCTACCCCCCGGGGGAGTAACATCCTGGTTACCCTTTCGCCCTGCGCTCTCGAATTTTAACCGCTACACCGTGCGAATAGAAATCGCCGCAACCTGCTCAAAACAAACGACGCCCGCATTTTCTACTCGATACAAAAAGCCACCCCCCCGGGGGAGTGGCAACCTGGTTACCCTTTCGCCCCGAGCTCCCAACTCCCCTGGCCGCCAGTGGTGTGGAGCCTTGCCCGCCAGACTTGTGGAGGGCCCTGGCCGCCGAAGCGGGCCTGCCGGCGAAGGCGGCTAATCGCGACACGAACTTTACAGGAATCGCTGCAAGTCATTCAAAATGCACACCATCGCTTTTTCTAATCGCGACTCCAAACGGCTTGTCGCCGCTCCAGTTCCGCCCGTCGCTGACTGTAGGGGAACGGCATGCCGTGCCCCTACGGGGAGATGGCGGAGAGCAGTCGGCTGTGGCTGAGCGAGCAAAGGATCCCCGTCAGGGCACGCCTTTTCATCCCGAGCGCGGCCGAGGGGCAAGTGTGCCGCACGCGACGGCAACAAGACGGCTTCAGCCGCTGGGGCCTCAGGGGTTAAAACCCCTCACGTCCCGGCGGGGTGCCTCACCCCTTCTAGCCACTAGCCACTGGCCACTAATCACTGCTTTTTTCTACTCGACACATCCCGAAAGTAGAATTCGACGCAACTCTCTGAAAACACGTCACCTGACTTTTTCTACTCGACACACACTCGCGCATCCTGTGTCCCTGACGAATCTGCGGGAGGCAAGTTTGCACTCGCCAGCCCCGAGTGGCGCGCCCCGACCGGCCGCCAACGAACGCGCGTGCATCCTCCTCCGTCAGCTTCCGTTGACGCACCGCCCCGCATCCGTTACGATGGGTTGTCTGTGGGCGGTTAGCTCAGCGGTTAGAGCATCCCGCTTACACCGGGAAGGTCCGCGGTTCAAATCCGTGACCGCCCACCACCCATCGGCACCTGGCAGTACCGCGGGGGACGTAGTTCAGTTGGTTAGAACGCTGCCCTGTCACGGCAGAGGTCGCGGGTTCGAGTCCCGTCGTCCCCGCCATTCACTCGAAAAATTGCATCGCCCAGACGACGCCCGCAGCGCCGCATCGCTGCGCGTCCATCCCTGCCTGTCCGCTGTTTCCATTTTCAATTTTCCCTTTTCCCTTTTCTGCTTTTCACTGCGTTTTCTGCGCCTCGGTCGCAGATCCCGAGCTCAGTCGAGGGGCGGTGAATCTTCTTTGCGCCATTCCAGCCCGAATTCCGAGGTACACTCTGCCCTCGGATTGCACACGAGGTGCCCCATGCGCTGCTTGCCCTTAGTTTTGCTGCTTGCCGTCGCCGCTTCCGGCTGCGGCGTGCATTTTAATTCCGCCGACACCTGCGTCCTGACTCCTGCTCAGAAAGACGCCACCGGAGCCGCCGTTCGCCGCTTCGTCGCCACCGTTGCCACCGACATCAACCGCGACGGTCCGGCCGCCTGGCACAAGGAGTTCGCTGATAGCCCGTCGTTCTTCATGGCTTCCGAAGGCCTGCTCGTGCTCCCCAACAGCCAGGCGGCTTCGCAGGCGATCGACAACCTCGCCCGCACCGTCAAACATATTGAGCTGCGCTGGGGCGATGACTTGCGCATTGATGCGCTCACTCCCAATCTGGCTGTGGTCGGAATGACCTACCATGAAACCCGTGACGATACCGAAGGCCACCACGTGGACGAAACCGGCTTCTTCACCGGCCTGGCCGAAAGCCGCGACGGTCGGTGGCAATTCCGCGATGCTCACTGGTCCGTCGTCGCTCCCCCGGTAAAGGTGCCCTGATCATGGTCGCCGGCGCGCAGGTCCATTTCGCTGCTCGGCGTTCTCTGCGCCTCTGCGGTGGGGGGAGATTGGCATGGCAACCCCGGAGCCCCCACTCTCGAATTGGCAGGCGGTCCGCGACTGTTCCACTCCGTCCTGTCGCTAAGCCCATGCGAGAAAAAGGGATACGACACTGCCAGAGTTGTGCAAACTGTTTCATCTCAGTTTTGAGACGCGGACCAAAATCGATATTTCGCGCTGAAAATAAGGGACTTACAGGCGATATAACGTTTTTACATTTGGTGGCTCAAATGCTGTATAGTCCACGAGTTCTAATGCGCGGAGGTGCGCTGGTGAGACTTTTGAAATTGCTCGCTGTGGCTGTTCTGGTGTTTGGGACTGTTGGCATGGTCCGCGCTGATGATACGCGCGTAAATATGAATGGCGGCCCGGGCGGCAGCCCTCCGTGCGGCTCAAACACGGCTAATGCCGACAACGCCGGACTTCTCAATACCGATTGCTTGGTCACCACTGCGAATGTCACTACCTTCCAATTCGAAGTTCTTGATGCAAGTACCATCGGCGGCGGCCTTACCTGTGCTTCCCAGCTGACTGCTACTGACGGCTGGTCCGGCACCCTCGCGGCCCACAATATTGGTGGCGTTGATATCTGCACGCTCACGGCCCCCTCCAGCGTCAGCTTGTCGACCTATATACACTTGCTGTTCACGGGCGATCCTTACGTTGGCGGACCGACGTTAGCCCATTTTCACAATGATGGCGATTGTGACCTCGACGATTTTGTGCTGGGCATTTCCGTCGGATGCGACATCAAGATCAACAACACCGCGGGCGGCAATTCCCCATTCGTCCCCGGCGCTCCGGTCGGTCTTGGTGTCAACGGCAACTCGCTGCCCAATCTTCCTGAGCCGGGCACGCTGATCATGTTGCTCGCAGGAGTTTCCTCTCTGCCCTTGCTTCGTCGCAAGGCAGCGCGATAGCATTCTAATTTAGGATTTTCGGATGGGGCGGGATTCTTCCCGCCCCATTTTTTTTGCGCGTCGTTTTGTTTGCCCCGCGATTTCTTTTTTCGACTCATTGCTCGTCCGCCACAAGCGCGCAGATTCATCCTTGCTCGCCGCACGAATCCAAACCCGGGGACCGCGCCTCATTCGATTCTCTCGATGATTGAAACTGCGGTGAGATTCAAATCCGATCGGTCCGTTACTTTGCGGCCTGTCCGTACTGCTTCACCATCGCCTGAAATTCTGGTGTGCTCTGCAAATTCGCAAGCTCGGGGTCACTTTGCGCATCCTTCAGCGGATATCCTTTGTTGAGCGCTTCCTTCAACGTGCGCAGCGCGTCCGCTTGCTTGCCTGCCAGATTTTCAACCGTGGCCTGCACGTAGATCAGCCCGACGTCCTTCTTGTCAATGGTGCGAGCTCGCTGGATGTATTCAAGTCCGTGTTTCGAATCGCCCTTCTTCGCGTAATACAGCGCCAAGTCTTCCATCGCTCCGGTATTTTGCGCGTTCACTTGCAGATCCTGAAACGCCAGCGCGATGGCCTTGTCGTACGTGGCCATCGCCTTATCCTTCTGGCCGGAGGCGCGGTAAGCATCCGCCAGATTTCCCATGGCCAATTCCTGATTCGGCCCCAGCTCGGTGGCCTTCTCAAACGCGGGAATGGCTTCGTTATACCGCTTCAGCATGAAGTAGGCGTTACCCAGATTCGAGTAGGCGCTCCAAGTGGGCTCCAGCACGATGGATTTCTGATACGCGGGCAGCGCCTCTTCCACTCTCCCAAGCCGTTGCAGCGCATTGCCCAGATTATCCCACCCGCGCACGTTTTCCGGGTCCAGTTCTGTCACGCGCTTGAATTCGGCCAGCGCCTCTTCCGTCTTTCCGATAGAAAAGTACGCATTCCCCAAAACGATGTGGTGCCCCCAATAATAGGGGTTCACCTCAATCGCTTTGTTGTATGCCGCGATGGCTTCCTCTTTCTGGCCGCCCTCCATGTAGGCGTTGCCCAAGCGCACGTATCCCTCATCCGAATTCGGCGCCAGGGCCAGCCCGCGCTTCAATTCCGCGATAGCCTCCGGCGTTTTCCCCGTCCGCAGGTAAACGCTGCCCAGCGAGAAGTGCACTTCCGGGAGGCTGTCCTTCAATTGTTCGGCATGCTGAGCCGCGCTGAGCGCCTTCTGCGCAAAGAAGGCGTCCTTCTTTTCCCGGTACATTGTCAGGCTCGCGTCGGCGAGTCCACTGTACGCCAGTGCGAATCCGGGGTCCTTCTTGATGCCCTGTTCGAAGTAATCCATCGACGTTTGCGCGCTCTTCACCACGTCCGGTCCGCGCAGTGCCTGGCGCCCGCGAAGGTACAGGTCGTAGGCATCCACGTTGTCCGTCGGCCGCTCTGCGGCTCGCGCCATTTCCTCGCTGCTTGCTTTCACGTTCAGCGCTGTGACCAGTTGCGACGAAATCTGATCTTCGATTGTCAGCAAATCCTTGGCGCTCCCCATGAATTGCTTCGTCCACAGCTTCTTCCCCTCCAAGGGATCCATCAGGTTGACTATGACTCCCAACTTCTCCGCGTCTCCCTGAATTACGCCTTGCACAACCATGTTCACACCGAGGGTTCGCGCGATTTTTCCCAGTGGTTCCTTCTCCGAGACTTTTGCCACCGCGGTCTCCGAAGCCAACTTCACCTCTTTCAATTGAAACAGCTTTGCCGAAAGCGCCTCGTTCAGACCTTCCGCGATGTAGCTCAGCGCCTGTTCGTCTCCCAGCACACGGAACGGCATGATGGCCACAAATTTCCCTTGCGATACCGGGGGGATGCCCGAAATTCCTGCCCCGTTCTTCAAGCCCAGAATCAAATGTCGCACCGGCGAAATTGCAAATGCCAGGGCCACCACCACTACTACACCCGCCACCACCCAGGTCCAGCGACGCGACGCAAATTCTGGAATTTCAATCTGCACCGTCCGGCCGGTGCTGCTGCCCGAACGCGAGCCCTGCAAGTCCGCCAATATTTCGTAGGCGCTCTGATAACGATCTGCCGAATCCTTTTCCAGGCAGCGCATGATGATCCGAACCAGCCAGTTCGGCAGCGCTGGATTCACCAGCTTCGGGCTCTTGGGTTTTTCTTGAATGCGTTGGTACATTACCTTCAACGTCGTCTCGCCGGTAAACGGAACGTCGCCGGTCACCATCTCGTAGAGGATCAGCCCGTAGGCGTACAGGTCACTGCGCTGGTCGGCTGGCTTGCCTTCTACTTGTTCCGGCGACATATATCGGGGCGTGCCCAGGAATGCGCCGGTGCGAGTCATGCCGATAGCGCCTTCTTCAAACGATTTCGCCAGTCCGAAATCGGAAATGAAAATCTGATCGTCCTTGTTCACCAGAATGTTTTGCGGTTTCAAATCTCTGTGCACCACGCCTTCCGCGTGAGCCGCCGCCAGCGCTTCCGCGAATTGCGTCGCGAATTTCAGGACACGCTCGAGCGGCATCTTTGGATTGTCGCGAAGGATTCCGTACAGATCCTGGCCCTCGACATAGGCCATAGTGATGAATTTCGTGTCGCCGACTTCACCCATGTCGTGGATCCGCAGGATATTTCTGTGAGAGATTTTGCTGGCGAGAACCAATTCCTGCTTGAACCGCTTGAGCGCGTCCACTTCGCCCATCACGCCGTGACGCACCACTTTCAGGGCTACAACGCGATCCAGATCTTTGTCATAGGCTTTGTAAACCCGCCCCATCCCCCCTTGGCCGAGCAACGATTCAATGCGGTACCGTGGGCCGAAATCGCTGCCGGGAGGCAGCTCACTCGTGTCCAT